>OLGD01000439.1_pt1 | contig 85040 bp, 90 predicted proteins | sample 1605311 | NCBI WGS metagenome assembly OLGD01 (sample SAMEA3888917, study PRJEB22519) | human gut metagenome | biome: human gut; feature: human-associated habitat; material: faeces | place: Denmark | collected 2010
TTGTCCCTTCGGGACAATTCACCTTGTGCCGCCAAATCCGATGAAAGCCGAAAATGGCTGCGATCTTCCATTCGCCAGAGGTTTGTCGAAAAGCTGAGGCCCCCATATCCTGAGAATATGGGGGCCTTTTGTGTTGCGTTGAGATGCAGGGGTGCTTAGAAATCCGTCTTTTCCAGGATGTAGCTCTCCAGCTGGCAGATGGGCAAACGGATCTGCTCCATGGTATCCCGGTCCCGCACGGTGACGGTCTCGTCCTCCAGGGTATCGAAGTCGATGGTGATGCACAGAGGCGTGCCGATCTCGTCCTCCCGGCGGTAGCGCTTGCCGATCTGGCCGGCGTCGTCGTAATCCACCATGAAGTGGCGGGCCAGCAGGGCGTGGACTTCCTTTGCCTTTTCCCCCAGCTTGTTCTTTTGCAGGGGCAGTACGGCGGCCTTGAAGGGGGCCAGGGCGGGATGCAGCCGCAGCACGTTGCGCACATCGCCGTTTTCCAGGGTCTCCTCGTCGTAGGCGTCGCACAGGAAGGCCAGGGCTACCCGGTCCGCGCCCAGGGAGGGTTCCACGCAGTAGGGGATGTAGCGCTGGTTGGTGAAGGGATCCAGATAGTCCATGGAAGCGCCGCTGTGGTTGGCATGGGCCTTCAGGTCGAAATCGGTACGGCTGGCAATGCCCCACAATTCGCCCCAGCCGAAGGGGAAGAGGAACTCGATATCCGTGGTGCCGTTGCTATAGTGGGAAAGCTCGGCGGGGTCATGCTCCCGCATACGCATATGCGCTTCGGCCATGCCCAGGGACAGGAGCCAGTTTTTGCAGAAATCCTTCCAGTAGGCGTACCATTCCATCTCCGTGCCGGGGGCGCAGAAGAATTCCAGCTCCATCTGCTCGAATTCCCGGGTGCGGAAGGTGAAGTTGCCGGGGGTGATCTCGTTGCGGAAGGATTTGCCGATTTGGGCGATGCCAAAGGGGATCTTCTTGCGGGTGGTGCGCTGCACGTTGCGGAAGTTGACGAAGATGCCCTGAGCGGTCTCCGGCCGCAGATAGATCTGGCTGGCGGTATCCTCATTGACCCCCTGGAAGGTCTTGAACATCATGTTGAACTTGCGGATGCCGGTAAAGTCCGTTTTTCCGCACTCGGGGCAGGTGATGCCTTGTTCTTTAATGTAGTCCGCCATTTCCTCGTGGCTCCAGCCATCGGGATGGACGTCCAGGCCATGGGCCTTGGCATAGTCCTCGATCAGCTTGTCCGCCCGGAAACGGGCTTTACAGCTTTTGCAGTCCATCAGCGGATCGTTGAAGTTTACCACATGGCCGGAGGCTACCCAGGTTTCGGGGTTCATCAGGATAGCGGCATCCATCCCCACGTTGTAGGGGCTTTCCTGCACGAATTTGCGCCACCAGGCTTTTTTCACGTTATTTTTGAATTCCACGCCCAGGGGACCGTAATCCCAGGTATTGGCTAAGCCGCCGTAGATTTCGGAACCGGCGAAGATGAATCCACGGTTTTTGCAGAGGGCTACGATCTTATCCATGCTAAAATTTGCCATATGCTTCGCTCCTTTTGGAAACTGGATTTCTCCAGCATATTTTCCCTATCATACCATAGCCTGACACCCACTTCAAGGGAGCCTTATCTATAATTGTTAGATTTTACGGCAAAAAAATATGGGAATAAGCACAAATCTTGCCGGATGCGCGTACTATATCGTAGCAAGAGCGCAGTGCGCTTATCAAACAAGGAGGCAAACATATGTGGAATTGCGGTAACGGTTGCGGGAATAATTGCTGGTGGATCATCATCCTGCTGCTCCTGATCTGCGGCTGTGGTTGCGACAATGGCTGCGGCAATGGCTGCGGCTGCGACAATGGCTGCGGTGGAAACAACTGCTGGTGGATCATCATCCTGCTGCTCCTCTTCTGCAATGGCTGCGGCTGCGACAATGGCTGCACCTGCGGAAACGCTGGCAACAATACCTGCGGTTGCAGCTGCGGCTGCTAACAAGGAATGCGCCGGGGGCAAAGCAAATTGCCTCCGGCGGCTCATATTTGGGAAGATCAGCTCAATTGCCCTGGGAAAAGGCTTGGATCAAGGCCAGCTTTTCAGCCCGGGATAATTTTTTCAGTGCGCATTCTCCCGCCATAGCGGCGGAGCGTGTGGGGAAGGGCTGGTAATATACCAGGGAAACCGGCAAGCGGCTGCGGGTATATTTGGCGCCCTTGCCCTGGTTATGGACGGTTACCCGCTTGGACAAGTCGTCGGTATAGCCGGCGTATAAGGTATCGTCGGCGCAGCGTAAAAGATAGGCGTAATACATCAGTAGCCTAGATCCGCGTCCACCAGGATCAGGTGCAGGGCGTCCAGCCAAAGGGGCTTGTATTCGATGATGCTGGTCACCCGGCATATCCGCTGGGGGGCGCTGCAATCGTGACACCGGCCGTCCAGGGTGCAGGGGGTCTGCTTGTGGAGCCGCCGGGCGTTCAGGGGCGCGGCCACGTTGCGGGCTCGATCCAAGCCTGCCACAAGATCCTGCGCCACCTTGTTCCGGCCGATGATCAGGCATACCTGCTTGGGCCCGGCAAACATGCCGGCCACCCGGTTGCCCACCCCGTCGATGTTGATCAGCATCCCGTCCAGGGTAATGGCATTGGAGGAGGAAAGGTACCAATCCGCCGTATTTTCCTTTTGAAAGATGTCCGGGTCCTGGGATCGAGGGGTCACCGCGTGGCTGTATACGGTCAGGCCTGCGTCGCACAGGGCCTCGTACATGCCCAGGGCGGCGAGGGTCATGGACCCCCCAAGGCCCACGCTCTTTCCCTGGCGGATCAGCGCCACGGCCGTATCCCGGGCCGCCTCCGGCGTAGGGGCGAAATGGGGGGTATAGCCCCGCTGCTCCAAGGTCTTGCACAGCCGGGGAAAATCATCACAAAACATCAGATCGCGCCTCCTGTTCCATCAAGTCTGTATTTCCATCATACCACGAGTCTTGCAATTTGTCCCGGTTTCCGCTATGATTCATTATGGATTCTTTTGTATCCCTCCTTGGGCTGCCGCCGGGGAAAATGGCGGCGGATTTATACCGGTTCCAGTGCGGTATCGGGGCGGGAATACCATCATGCGCGGAGGAGATCATGGCATACGATCAAAAATATATTCGGAATTTTTGCATCATTGCCCACATCGATCACGGGAAATCCACCCTGGCGGATCGGATGATGGAGCTGACGGACACTGTGGCCCTGCGGGATATGGAGGACCAGCTCCTGGATACCATGGAGATCGAGCGGGAGCGGGGCATCACCATCAAGGCCACGGCGGTACGGATGTTTTATACCCATACCGATGGGCAGACGTATATGTTCAACCTGATCGACACCCCAGGGCATGTGGACTTCACCTATGAGGTATCCCGGGCGCTGGCCGCCTGCGAAGGGGCGGTGCTGGTGGTGGACGCCACCCAGGGCATCGAGGCCCAGACCCTGGCCAACGTATACCTGGCCCTGGACAACAACCTGGAGATCGTGCCGGTGATCAATAAGATCGACCTGCCCAGCGCCCAGCCGGATTTCGTGGTGAAGGAGATCGAGGATGTAATCGGCCTGCCGGCGGAGGACGCCCCCCGGATCTCCGCCAAAAGCGGCCAGAACGTGGAGCAGGTTTTAGGCCAGATCGTGGAGCTGATCCCGCCGCCCCGGGGGGATGCGGAGGCTCCGTTACAGGCCCTGATCTTCGATAGCATTTACGACAATTATAAGGGCGCCCTAAGCTATGTGCGGGTGAAAAACGGCCGGGTGAAGCCAGGGATGCGGATCCGCTCCATGGCCACGGGCCGGGAATTCGACGTGACGGAGGTGGGGGTGTTTACCCCTGCCCTCAGGCCCACGGATTCCCTGGGGGCCGGGGAAGTGGGCTATGTGGCGGCCTCCATAAAAAGCGTGGCGGAGACCAAGGTGGGCGATACCATCACCGACGCTTCAAACCCCGCCAAAGAAGCCCTGCCCGGCTATAAGCAGGTGCAGCCCATGGTATTCTGCGGCATCTATCCAGCGGACGGGGCGGATTATGAAAACCTCAAGGACGCCCTGGACAAGCTGGTGCTCAACGACGCTTCCCTGTCCTACGAGCCGGAGACCTCCCTGGCGCTGGGGTTTGGGTTCCGGTGCGGCTTCCTGGGGCTGCTGCATATGGAGATCATCCAGGAGCGGCTGGAGCGGGAATTCGACCTGGACCTGGTCACCACCGCCCCCAGCGTCATCTATAAGGTGACCAAGCTGGACGGCACCAAACTCTCCATCGACAACCCCAGCAACCTGCCTCCGCCGGCGGAGATCGCCTATATGGAAGAGCCCATGGTGGAGGCCCATATCATGACCCCTTCGGATTACGTGGGCACCATTATGGAGCTGTGCCAGGAAAAGCGCGGGGTGTTCATCGACATGACCTATATGGAGGAGACCCGGGTCAATATCAAGTACGAGCTGCCCCTCAACGAGATCATCTACGATTTCTTCGACCAGCTTAAATCCAGGAGCCGGGGCTACGCCTCCTTCGACTATGAGCTCAAGGAGTACCGCCGCAGCGACCTGGTGAAGCTGGACTTCCTGCTCAACGGGGATATGTGCGACGCCCTGTCCACCATCGTTCACAAGGATCGGGCCTATGCCAAGGGCCGGGCCGTAGCGGAAAAGCTTCAGGAGGTCATCCCCAGGCAGCAGTTTGAGGTGCCCATCCAGGCGGCCATCGGCTCCAAGATCATCGCCCGGGAGACGGTGCGGGCCCTGCGCAAGGACGTGCTGGCCAAGTGCTATGGCGGCGACATCACCCGCAAGAAGAAGCTGCTGGAAAAACAAAAGGAAGGAAAGAAGCGGATGCGCCAGGTGGGCACGGTAAGCGTGCCCAGCGAGGCCTTCATGAGCGTGCTTCGGATCAATTGATATGGCTGGGCTCTATGTGCATATCCCCTTTTGCGTAAGGAAGTGCGCCTATTGCGACTTCCTGTCGTTCCCGTGCCAGGAACCCCCGGCAGAATACCTGGAGGCCCTGCTCCAGGAGATCCGCCTGGCGGGCCGGCTCTTTCCGGGCCAACGCTATGAAACCCTGTTCATCGGGGGCGGCACGCCCTCCCTCCTGACCGGCCAGGCCATGGCCCGGCTGCTGGAGGCGCTGGCCGGGGCATTTACACTGGGGGAAGGGGCGGAGGTGACCGTGGAGTGCAACCCCGGCACCGTGGATGGGGAAAAGCTGGCGGCGTACCACGCTGCCGGCGTCAACCGCCTGTCCTTTGGCCTGCAAAGCGCCGACGACCGGCTGCTGCAAACCATCGGCCGGATCCATACCTTCCGGCAATTCCTGGATGGGTTCCTGCTGGCCCAACAGGCGGGGTTTTCCAACATCAATGTGGATCTGATGTACGGCCTGCCCGGCCAGCATGTGGTGGATTATTTGGATACCATCCAAAAGGTCACGGCCCTGGCGCCCACCCATATCAGCGCCTATAGCCTGATCCTGGAGCCAGAGACCCCGCTTTATGACCAGGTGGGGGATGGGACGGTGGTCCTGCCGGAGGAGGACCGGGTGTGGGAGCTGCAGGAGGCGGGCCGGGCAGCCCTGGAGGCTCTGGGCTATCGCCGCTATGAGATATCCAACTATGCCAGGCCATCCTTCCAATGCCGCCACAATTTGAATTATTGGGAAAACGGCGCCTATCTAGGGCTGGGCCTTGGCGCCCACTCCGCCATGGCGTTGGGGGGCTGGCGGCGGTGGAACAACGCATCCGCCCTGGACGCCTATTACGCCGCCCTGAAGGCCGGGGCGCTGCCCATTGAAACCCAGGAGAAGATCCCGCAAAAAGAAGAAATGTTTGAATGCGTGATGCTGGGCCTGCGCATGATAAAGGGTGTGGACCGGGCGGCCTTTCTGGCCCGGTTTGGACAGGATGTATGCAGCGTATATCCCGAGGCAGTGGAAGCCCTGGTGGCCCTTGGATGGGCCCGGGTCAGCCCGGATTCCCTGAGGCTGACAGCGGCGGGACTGGATATGGAAAACAGCGCTCTGCTGTATTTTATGGAGGATTAAAGCCCTTTTTCAGGCCCGGGGAATGTTTCATCCTCATGTTTCCGTTTGTTCACATTGCACGGCGCCGATTCCCTTGACAGAAAGGGGCTTCGGTGCTATTTTTATTCATAGTGATTAGCACTCAAATGTACAGAGTGCTAACAGCCCGAAAAGGAGGCGGGAAAGCATGGATCTGGATATGCGAAAGATGCGCATCCTGCAGGCCATCATCGATGATTACATCCTGACGGCTACGCCGGTAGGATCCAGAACGATTTCAAAGCTACCGGATATTTCCCTTTCCTCCGCCACCATCCGCAACGAGATGAGCGACCTGGAAGAGATGGGCTATTTGGAACAGCCCCATACCTCCGCCGGCCGGATCCCCAGCGAAAAGGCGTACCGGCTGTATGTGAATTCCATCATGCAGCGGGCGGACCTGACCGATGCGGAAAAACGGTTCATCAAAACCTGCTATTCCAACACCCTGGATGGGGTGGACGAGGTGGTGCGGCAAACTGCCTGGGTATTGTCCAGCATGAGCAAATACACCTCCATGGTGCTCAAGCCCGCCCTGCGGGCGGTGAAGGTCAAGCACATCCAGCTGGTGCCGGTTTCCGAAGGCCGGGCGCTGGCGGTGGTGGTGACGGATATGGGCGTCACCCGGGATACCTTGATTAGCATTCCCCGGGGTATGGGGTATCAGCAGCTGGAACGGATCTCCCGGATCCTGACGGCCCGGCTGCAAGGCTGCGCATTGCAGGATGTGAGTACGGTAAGCATACCGGAATTGCAGGCGGATCTGGAAAGCCAGCGGGCTTTCCTCAACGAGACCATGGCTGCTTTACACCGCACCTTGGATGCGGGGCCCGGCGGGGTCCAGCTGGCCGGGGCTACCAATATCCTAAACTACCCGGAATACAGCGATATGGCAAAGGCCAAGAACTTCTTGGCTACCATAGAAGCCAAGGATGTCCTCTATAAGATCCTTTCCGAAGCGGCGGACGTGGAGTTTTCCATTAAGATCGGCCGGGAAAACCAGGATAAGGATATGCAGGACTGTTCCGTAGTCACTGCCACCTATAAAGTAGGGGGCGCTGCAGTAGGGACGTTGGGGGTGATTGGCCCGGTGCGGATGGATTACGCCAGGGTACTGGCGTTGATGCGGCACATCGGCAGAAGCATGAGCGATGTGCTCACCAATATGATGGAGGAGGAGCGATAAGCTTTGAGCAAACAGGAAAAAGAGGCGGGGAAGGCCCCGGCCCAACAAGATAAGGAAAAGGAAGCCGGGAAGATCCCGGCCAACGAACCAGAAGCCCAACAGCCCCAGCAGGAGACATTGCCCCAGGAAGAAAAGCCCGGGGAAGAGGGAAGCCTACCGGAGGTGATCCAGCTGAAGCGGGAGGAATTCCTGGAGGTGAAGAATCACATCGCCGGCCTGGAAAAGGAACGGGATGAGATGAAGGCATTGGCCCAGCGGGTCCAGGCGGATTTTGATAACTTCCGCCGCCGCAACGCCACCGTAATGACGGATTGCCGGGAGGAGGGCCTAAGGAGTTGCATCAAGGAGCTGCTGCCCGTATTGGACAATTTCGATCGGGCCATGGAAAGCGCCAAGGGCGTACAGAACGATTGGCTGGAAGGCGTGCGGCTGGTACAGCGGCAGCTGATGGAGACCCTGGGCAAATGCGGGCTCAAGGAGATCCCCGCAGAGGGGATGTTTGACCCCAACCTTCACGAGGCCGTGATGCAGGAAGCCGCCGAGGGGGCGGAATCCGGCGCCATCCTGGCGGTGTTCCAGAAGGGCTATCAGGTAAACGACCGGATCATTCGCCATAGTATGGTGAAGGTCGCGCAATAAATAATAATAAAATAAGATTGAAAAGTTTTAGGAGGATATAGATCATGTCTAAGATCATCGGTATTGACTTGGGAACCACGAACTCTTGCGTAGCCGTATTGGAAGGCGGCGAACCCGTTGTCATCCCTAATGCGGAAGGCGCGCGTACCACCCCTTCTGTGGTGGCGTTTAAGGATAATGAACGTATGGTGGGCCAGGTGGCAAAGCGCCAGGCCATCACCAACCCGGATAAGACCATCAGCTCCATCAAGCGGGAGATGGGCTCCAGCTATAAGAAGAACATCGACGGCAAGGATTATACGCCCCAGGAGATCAGCGCCATGATCCTGCAAAAGCTCAAGCATGACGCGGAAGCCTATCTGGGCGAGACTGTGACCCAGGCGGTCATTACGGTGCCCGCTTACTTTAGCGACAGCCAGCGGCAGGCCACCAAGGACGCAGGCCGGATCGCGGGCCTGGAGGTGCTGCGGATCATCAACGAGCCTACGGCGGCAGCCCTTGCCTACGGCATGGATAAGGAAAACAACCAAAAGATCCTGGTTTACGACCTGGGCGGCGGTACCTTCGATGTGTCCATCCTGGAGATCGGCGACGGCGTATTCGAAGTGCTGGCCACCAACGGCAACAACCGGCTGGGCGGCGACGACTTCGACCAGCGGCTGATGGACTACATCGTAGCGGAATTCAAGAAGGACAGCGGCATCGACCTTTCCAAGGACCGGATGGCCCTGCAGCGGCTGAAGGAAGCGGCGGAAAAGGCGAAGATCGAGCTTTCTTCCATGGCCCAGACCAATGTAAACCTGCCCTTTATCACCGCGGACGCTTCCGGCCCCAAGCATTTGGATATCACCATCAGCCGGGCCAAGTTCAACGAGCTGATCTCCGACCTGATCGATAAGACCCGGGATTGCATGAACATCGCCATGAAGGATGCGGGCCTGTCCAACGATCAGATCGACAAGGTGATCCTGGTGGGCGGCTCCACCCGTGTGCCCGCCGTGCAGGAGCTGGTGAAGAAGGTCACCGGCAAGGAGCCCTTCAAGGGCATCAACCCGGACGAGTGCGTGGCCATTGGCGCTGCCATCCAGGGCGGCGTGCTGGGCGGCGAAGTGAAGGACGTATTGCTGCTGGATGTAACGCCGCTGTCCCTGGGCATTGAGACCGTGGGCGGCGTGTTCACCCGGTTGATCGACCGGAATACCACCATCCCCACCAAGAAGAGCCAGATCTTCTCCACCGCCGCCGACGGGCAGACCAGCGTAGAGGTCCATGTGCTCCAGGGCGAGCGTGAGCTGGCCCAGTACAATAAGACCCTGGGCCGGTTCCAGCTGGCGGGCATCGCGCCGGCGCCTCGGGGCGTGCCCCAGATCGAGGTCAGCTTCGACATCGACGCCAACGGCATCGTCCATGTATCCGCCAAGGATCTGGGCACCGGCAACGAGCAGAAGGTCACCATCACCGCTTCCACCAACCTGAGCGAGGATGAAATCAACAAGGCGGTGCAGGATGCGGAGAAGTTCGCAGCCGAGGATAAGGCCCGCAAGGAGGAGGTAGAGGTGCGCAACCATGCGGACAGCATGGTGTATTCCACCGAAAAGACCCTCAAGGAGCTGGGCGATAAGATCAGCGCCGAGGATAAGGCGAAGATCGAAGCCGAGGTTGCCAACGTGAAGAAGGCCCTGGAGGGCACGGACAACGCGGCCATTAAGGCGGCCAGCGAGAAGCTCACGGAGGTATCCTACGAGGCCTTCGGCAAGATCTACCAGCAGCAGGCCCAGGAGGCGGCCCAGCAACAGCAGCAGGCCGGCTCGCAGGCAGGCGGCAGCAGCGCGCCCCATGACGACAACGTGGTAGACGCGGACTACGAAGTGGTAGACGACAATAAATAATTTGAAATGGCCCTGGAAAAACGGTGTAAAGCCGTGCTCCCAGGAGCCATCTAGGGGAATGCAAAGGCTGCTGCAAATGCGTCTTGCAGCCGGATGCGTGAGAAGAATAGAAAACCATCCTTCGGGGCCGCCCCCATTTTGGAGCAGCCCCGAAATGGCGTAGATAGGAGCGTTGGGAATTTGGCAAAAGCGGATTATTATGAAATATTGGGCGTAAACCGGGACGCTTCCGATGCGGACATCAAAAGCGCCTTCCGAAAGCTGGCCAAGCAATATCATCCAGATCTGCATCCAAACGACAAAGAGGCGGAGAAGAAATTCAAGGACATCAACGAAGCCTATGAGGTGCTGTCCGATGAAAAGAAGCGGGCCCAGTATGACCAGTTTGGCCATGCGGCCTTTGATCCGTCCGCCGCGTCCGGCGGCAGCTATGGGGGCGGCTTTGGGTTTGAAGATATTTTTTCCGCCTTCACAGGCGGCGGGTTTGGCGGGTTCGGCGGGTTTTCCCAAAACCGGAACGGCCCTGTACAAGGCCGGGATCTTCGCTATAACCTGACCATCACCTTTGAGGAGTCCGCCTTTGGGGTTAAGAAGGAGATCCTGATCCCTCGGGAGGAAAATTGTAAGACCTGCGGCGGCACCGGCGCCAAGCCCGGCACCACCCCGGTAACCTGTACCACTTGCGGCGGCACCGGCCAGGTGCGGGTGCAGCAGAACACCATGTTCGGCTCCTTTGCCACGGTGCGCACTTGCGACGCCTGTAACGGCACCGGCAAGATCGTAAAGGAAGCATGCCCGGATTGCCGGGGTAGAGGCCGGGTAAACAAGTCCAAGCGGATCGTGGTGAACGTGCCGGCAGGCATCGATAACGGCCAGACCCTGAATATGCGGGGGGAAGGCGAAGCAGGGCTTCGGGGCGGTCCGGCAGGGGATCTATATATCACCATCACCGTCAAGCCCCATAAGCTGTTTACCCGCAGGGGCACGGACCTGTATCTGGATATGAACATCCCCATGACCGTGGCCACCCTAGGCGGGGAGATCCAGGTACCCACCCTGCGAGGCACGGTGAAATATACCGTGCCGGAGGGGACCCAGCCCGGCACCACCTTCCGGTTGAAGGAACAGGGGATGCCGCGGCTCAATTCCAATACCAAAGGGGACCTGCTGGTGCGTACCAATGTGAGCATCCCAAAACGGTTGTCGGATGAACAGCGGGACCTGATGAAGCGGTTGGCGGTTTCTTTGGGAGACAAGATATCGGACGCCAGGCCGGCTAAAAAGAATATCTTCTCCAAGATCAAGGACGCCATGGATTGATGCGAAAAGGAGGTAAGCCTTGACCACAAAACAATGCAAGGGGATCGGGTTGCTCCTGCTCGGCATTCTATTTTGCCTGGTGGAATCCGGACCGACCCATTGGCGGCTGTTGGACTTTTTGCCCTTGACCCTGTGCGGCTTAGCCCTGGGGATCGTGGGGATCATATGGATTTGGCAGGAAAAGTAGCCAAAGCATGTTATGAACAAATAAACAAAGCCGCTTCCATCGGCAAGCCTACCGTTGGAAGCGGCCATTTTTTTATGGGGGGAACCAGGATCAGCCGGCCGGCCAGGCGAATTCCCTGCCGCCCATCAGGTGCATGTGCAGATGCTGCACGCTCTGGCCGCCGTCCTTGCCGGTGTTGATCACCAGCCGGAAGCCGGTTTCCGCCACCCCCAGCTGCCGGGCGATCTTCTGGGCGGCAGCCGCCATGGCGGGCAGGGGGCTGTCCCCGCCACAGGGGACGGCAAGAATGCTGTCGTAATGGGCCTTGGGGATGATCAGCACGTGGACCGGGGCCTGGGGATCCAGGTCGTAAAAGGCCAGCACTTGGTCGTCCTCATATACCTTGTTGGAAGGGATCTCGCCGTTGGCGATTTTGCAGAAAATGCAGTTTTCCATGGATAAACCTCCTCATGCAATTGCTGGGCGGGACGTTCCCGCCTATTCTATAAGCCGGCCGGTCAAACGGCCGGTTTCCGCCTGCTGTATCTGTACCTGCGCCAATTGCCCCAATACCTGTTTGCCGCCGGGGACCCAAACCCGCACATAGGTGTCGGTATAGCCTTCCACACCGCCGTGTTTCTCTTCTTCAAACAGAACGGCCTGGCAGGTGCCCACCTGCTGGGCCAGATATTCCGCTTCCAGGCGATCCGCCAACTGGGCTAGGATGTGGGCCCGTTGGGATTTTACCGCCTTGGAAAGCTGGCCTGGCATACGGGCGGCCGGGGTGCCGGAACGGGGAGAATAGGGGAACACATGGACACGGCATAGCTTGACCTGCTCCACAAAATCCAGCGTCTGTTGAAATTCCGCTTCCGTTTCCCCGGGGAAGCCCACGATCACGTCGGTGGTGATGGCGCAGCCGGGCATGGCGGCCCGCAGCCGGGCAACCCATTGGGCGTATTCGTCCGGGGTATAGCGCCGGGCCATACGCCGTAAAACGGTGGCGCTGCCGCTTTGCAGGGAGAGATGAAATTGACGGCAAATTTTTGGATTCTCTGCCAGCGCCTGTACAAACGCATCGGAAAGAAGCTGAGGCTCCAGGGAACCAAGACGGATCCGCTGGATCCCCGGGATATCTTGGCCCTGCCGGATGGCGTCCAGCAGGTTGGTGCCGTCCCCCAGATCCTTACCATAGCTCATCAGGTGAATGCCGGTCAACACCACCTCGGAATAGCCGTTTTCCCCCAGCCGGGCCAGCTGGCTATGGATGTCCGAAAGGGGGCGGGAACGCAGAGGCCCCCGGGCATAGGGGATGACGCAATAGGTGCAATACCGGTCGCAGCCCTCCTGGATCTTTAGCTGGGCCCGGGTACGGCTTTCCTGGACGGCCTGGAGGTTTTCAAAGGCCGTGGCCTTTTCCAGGTCCGCCACCGCGCACAGGAAGGGCTGGGCAGGGGATAGGCTTTCCACCAGCTCCACCACCCGAAGCCGGTCCTGGGAACCCAGGATCAGGCTGACCCCGGGGAGCTTTCCGATCTCCTCCGGGGCGCGCTGGGCATAGCAGCCCGCTACGATGATCTTTGCGTCGGGGTTTTTATGATGGGCCCTGGAGATCATCTGCCGGGATTTTTGATCCCCGGTGGCGGTGACGGTGCAGGTGTTGATTAGATACACGTCCGCCGCCTGGTCAAAATCCACGGTCTCATAGCCCGCCTGGGTAAAAAGCTCCCGCATGGCCTCCGTATCGAATTGATTCACCTTGCAGCCCAGGGTAAAAAACGCAGCCCGCTTCCCCATCACATATCCCCCAATTCATATAGGATCATGGCCAAAGCCGCCATGCCTGCGGTTTCCGTCCGCAGGATCCGGGGGCCCAGGCTCAGGCAATGGCCTCCGGCGGCGGTCAGGGCAGCCACCTCGCTCCGCTCCAGCCCACCCTCCGGGCCCACCACCAGGCCGATGTCCAGGGCGTCGCCGTGGCTCTGGAGGACGGCCTTCAGGGATACGGCTTCCTCTTCCTCGTCGGCGATCAGCAATAGGTCATGCCGGGCCAGGACGGCGTCGGAAAAGGCGGCCAGGGGGCGCACCTGGGGCACCATGCCCCGGCGGGCCTGCTTGGCCGCTTCATAGGCGACCCGCTGGTAGCGGACCCGCTTCTTTTCAAATTCCTTTGGGGTGAGCTTGACCACGCTGCGCTGGGCCAGGACCGGCACCAGGGAATACAGGCCCAGTTCCACGGATTTTTGCAGGATCAGCTCCATTTTGCCCGCCTTGGGCAACCCCTGGTACAGGGTGACCCGATGGCGCGGCTCCCCCCGGGAGGGCCGAGAGGAAAGCACATCCAGCAGGATTTCCTCCTTGCCCAGGGAGCGGAGCCGGGCTTCATAGTCCGTGCCGGCCCCATCGCACAGGGTGACCAGCTCCCCGGCTCGCAGCCGAAGGACCCGGGCCATGTGGGCCACATCCTCGCCGGTTATCCGGGCGGTCGCACCTTGGAGCTGATGGGGGTCTAGGAAAAACCGATGCATACCCTATGCCCTCTTGGCCAATATGGCCCGCCAGTCCTCTCCCTCCAGGACGGAGAGCACCTGGAACGGCTGGGCCTTTAGGGCCTGCAAAACATCCTGGAGCCGGTCCTGGATGATGCCGCTCATGATGAACAGGCCGCCCGGCTTGAGGAAGCGGGGCGCAACCGGACAAAGGCCGATGATCACATCCGCCACGATGTTGGCCACCACGATGTCGTAGGTGGACTGGGCCAGCCGGTCCACCAGGCCGGCGTCGGTCAACACATCCCCGCACAAGACCGTATACCGATCCCCTTGCACGCCGTTAAGGGCGGCGTTTTCCCCGGCAATCCGCTCGGCCACCGGGTCAATGTCCACGCCGATGGCATGGGCGGCTCCCAACAGGACGCCGGCGATAGAAAGGATGCCGCTGCCGCAGCCTAGGTCCAGCAGGGTATCCCCCGGGCGCACGTGGGCTTCCAGCAGCTCCAGGCACATCCGGGTGGTGTGATGGCTGCCGGTACCAAAGGCCATGCCCGGATCCAGGGACAACAGCACCCGTTGGCCGGGGTCGGCCTTTTCCCAGCTTGGGCACACCAGCAGCCGTTCGCCAATGGGCAGGGGCTTATAATAGGCTTTCCAGTTGTTGGCCCAGTCCTCCTCGTCGGTGACCTCGGCCACCACCCGGAGGCTGCCAAGATCCAGCCCCACGTCCATGGCCTGCAATTCCGCAAAGGACTGGCGGATCTGCTCCACCAGCCTGGCATTGTCCGCCACATTGCCCACATAGGCCGTTACGCAGGGGCCGGCGCCCTGGGTCAGCTCGTCCAGGTCGGCAAAATCCCAATATTTTGCGGTCTCCTGCAAAAAGGCGTCGATGGCCTCCCGGCTTTCCTGGATCTGTACTTGGTCGATCCCCAGGGTGGACAGCCGGCCGCAGACCGGCTCAATGCCCTCTTGGGTGGTGAATACGGTGATCTGGGTCCATTTCATAATTCGTAGGGTTCCTTTTCTTCAAATTGGGAAGGGCTACGCCTTCTCATATCCAGCTTCTATCTTAAAGCATTTTTTTCCCCGGGGCAAGCCTTTGGCGTTTGAAGGGGGAAAGCGCAGAGAAAAACAGGCGTCCAACCGCTGGTTGGGCGCACAACCAGCGGTAGAATCCAAGGATCGACCAATAGGCCATGGAAATTTCGGCCCAAATGTGGCAGAATGGATGCAGAAAATCCGCGACGGCCGGCGCAGAAAAAAAGGAGAAAGAAGAACATGGAACAAAATCGGGAGACCTTGGGCAAGCGCATCATGGCCCTGCGCAAGGCAAAGGGCTGGACCCAGGAGCAGCTGGCAGCCCAGCTGGGCATATCCGCACAGGCGGTGAGCAAATGGGAAAACGACGTATCCTGCCCGGATATCTCCACCTTGCCCGCCCTGGCGGCCCTGCTGGGGGTGCGGGTGGATACCCTGCTGGGCGTGCCGGCTGCCGGTGGAGAAGCAGCCGACTTTTCCCAGGAAGCGGGCCGGCAAACGGCAGACGATGCGTCCCAAGCCCCTTTGCCCGCGCCGCGGGTGGATTGGGGCGGGGTGGCCTTTGCCATTGCCCTGATCCTTTTGGGGCTGTCCTTCATATTAAATAAACAGCTGGGCCTTTCCCCGGACATTTGGGGCCTGGTATGGCCCAGCGTGGTGCTGGGGCTGGGGATACTGTGGTTTTTGCGGCAGCTTGCCCCCTTTGGCCTGGGGGTGGCCTTTATCGGGTTCTATTATCTGCTGCAAAACCTGGGGGACCCGCTGCCCTTCGCCCTGACCTGGGACCTGATTTGGCCCATGATCCTGATCCTGCTTGGGGTGGATATCCTGCTGAACCTGCTGGGTGTCAAACGGCATGTGGGCAACCGGTTCCAGGGACGGCATTGGGAACATTGGCAACAGGGGGCAGCGGGCTTTGTTGAGGAAAAGGAAATCATCCAGCTGCAAGCGGTATTCACCGAGGACAACCGGCAAATCAAGACGCCTTGCTTGCGGGGCGGGAAGGTGCGGCTGGTATTCGGCGCAGGCAAGCTGGATCTTACCCAGGTGCAGGCCCTAGGCGACCGGGGGGCGGCAGTGCTGAACCTGGAGGTGGTATTCGGCGGCTATACCCTGTTCCTCCCCAGGCATTTCCGGGTGGATAACCAGGTCACCGCCGTATTCGGCGGCTCCACCATCAACGGTAGCCCTTGGGAGCCCACCGCCACATTGACCTTGACCGGCAAGGTGATCTTCGGCGGGCTGGATATCCGGTATGTGGGGTGACGGCGGGGTTTTTTGCAGGTTTTAGTTGACTTCCCGTGCCCGTTCCAGTATAATGAAACATGTTTGATTTCGACCTTGCCGGTGGCACAGCCGCTATGCTGCAACGGAGAGGGGAGGGGAAAGATTTGGAAATTCGCGTAGGTGAAAACGAGTCTCTGGAAAGTGCTCTCAAACGGTTTAAGCGTAAGTGCGCCCGCAGCGGCGTCTTGGCCGAAGTTCGTCGCCGTGAACATTACGAGAAGCCCAGCGTAAAGCGTAAGAAAAAGGCCGAAGCAGCCCGGAAGCGCAAGTATTAAGCTTCCAAAGCCATCTACTGTTACCAATAACTACGATATTCGGGATATGCATTCCGTCCTTCCCGGATAAGCGGCAGCCCCCTCAGGAAAATCAAACGATGCGTTGCATCCTAGCCCGCCCATTCGGCGGGCTTTTGCTTTGCCGGAAGGAACGGGTATGCTAAGGGGCGCCGCGGCATACACTGTCAAGGGGGTGAAGCGAATGTCCATCATCGGCTTTTGCGAGCTAAAGCGCAAGGAGGTGATCAACGTGCGGGACGGCGCCAGGCTGGGCTGCGTGTGCGACCTGGAGATCGAATGCGAATCCGGGCTGGTCAAGTCCCTGGTGGTGCCGGGGCCGCCGCATTTTTTCGGCCTGCTGAAAAACGACGAGGAGCTGGTCATCCCCTTTTCCCGCATCTCCAAGATCGGCGGGGACGTTATTTTGGTGGATCTGGTGCTTTGACGGGGAAGATGTGAAAAAAATGCCGGGGAATGTGGCGGAAATCCGGGCGGTATGGTATGATATTCCATATCAAACAGGGAGGCCAAGCCATGAAGTGTCGGTATTGCCTGAGTACGGAAAGCAAAGTGGTGGATTCCAGGCCCACGGAGGATGGCACCGCCATACGCCGCAGGCGGGAGTGCATCAATTGCGGCAAGCGCTTCACCACCTATGAAAAAATCGAAGAAGTCCCCATTATGGTCATCAAAAAGGACGGCAGCCGGGAGCCCTTCGATAGCAAGAAGATCCTGGCGGGGGTGCGCAAGGCCTGCGAAAAGCGGCCCGTATCCACCGGGGATATGGAACGGTTGGTGGATGATGTGGAGCGGGAAGTATTCAATTCCCTGGAGCAGGAGGTGCCCACCAATACCGTAGGCGAAATGGTGATGCGCCGGCTCAAAGAACTGGACGAAGTGGCCTATGTGCGCTTTGCCTCGGTATACCGGCAATTCAAGGACATCAGCACCTTCATGGAAGAACTCAAGCGGTTATTGGATGAAAAATAGTATGCAAGAAACCTATTTAGCAAAGGCCGGGCGGTTCAAGCACGGCTTTCTTTACGAAAAAAGCCAGGGCGTGGGCTGGTACCGGGCGGCGTCCTTGCAGACGCCCGGGCTGCGCCATGGGTTTTCCACCCGGGAAGGCGGGGTAACGGCCGGGCGCAAGGCTTCCCTGAACCTGCATTGGGACAAGGATGGCTGCGAAGGGGACGTATTGGAAAACTACCAGCGGTTTGCCCGGGGCGCCGGCATCGCCTATGAGGATATGGTCATCGTCAACCACGCCCACGGCGCCAATGTGATCCAGGTGGACAGGCTGAGCCGGGGCCGGGGCTTTACGCAGCCGCCCCTACCCTTTTGCGACGGCCTGATCACCAACGACCCGGCGGTGGCGGTGGTGACCTCCCACGCGGATTGCGGGGCCTTTTTCCTGTACGATCCGGAAAACCGGGCTGTGGGCATGGCCCACGCGGGGTGGAAGGGCACCCTGCTGAAAATCGGCCTGGTGATGGCGGAGGCCATGGGCCGGGCCTATGGCACCAGGCCGGAAAACTTGATCGCCGTGGCGGGGCCTTGTATCTGCCCCAAATGCTTTGAGGTGGACGAGGTGTTGGGGGAGGAATTCGCCAAGGCCTTTGACCCGGCTGTAATGCGGCCGGGCCGGCCGGGCAAGGCTTATGTGGATCTGCCCTTATGCGCCGGGCTGCAATTTTTACAGGCGGGCATCCTGCCGGAACACATTACCCTGATGGACGCCTGTACCTATGAGGACCCAGAACGATTCTATTCCCACCGCCGGGATAAGGGAGGAACCGGCTCCATGGCAGCGTATATGCAGCTGCAATAGCTTTTCCATTCATTGCCGGGAATGCCGGCGTACCTGCCGGGGCAAGGTAGGGGTAATCCCCATGGAAGAAGGTTTGTCTATGCAACTTTCCACCGCATTGCTCCTGTGCATCATAATCCTGGGCCTGACAGGGGGGCTTGCCCCGCTGCAGGCCCTGTTTCGCATCCGGCCCTTTCATGCCGTCTACTTTGCGGTATGTATGCTGGCCTTTTCCTCTTTTGTGTTTGCCCCTGTTGCCCAATTGCGCTTTTCCTTACAAATCGTTATGCTCCCAATTTCCCTGGCTCTGTGGGCCTGGCATGAGCGGCCAAACCCAGGCGCGCCTGCGGCGCTGCTGTTTTTTTCCCTGGCAGCCTTTTTCGCGGGGCGCACGGAGCTCCTGGCAGGTACCCAAAACGGCCTGCTCACCGGCTGCATCGCCGGGGCTGCCGCCACGATGCTGGTGGACACTCCGCGTACCGCCCTGGCGGTGGTTTGCCTGGTGCCGGTGGTATGCGCCCTGGGGGAGGGCTGCGTCAACCTGGTGACCGGCAGCTACGGGGTGCTGGACCTTGCCAGCGCCGCCCTGGCGGACGCCCAGATGAGCGGCCTTTGCTTTGGCGCTATCCTCTTATGCCTATATCAGGTTGCCCAGGAACAAAAACGGTCTGCGGAATGACCTTTCTCAGCCTAGGGATTGTTTAATTTAAAATCGTTTGTTAAAGCCCTTGCGTCTAGCGAAACAGCGGACGCAAGGGCTTTTTGCTTATGGGGAAAGGGATCGGCCAGGGGCAGGGAATAATGCCCGGCGCTTGCACATACACATATACCAGCAAAAGGGGGACAGGCCGCGATGGAAACATGGGAAACGCAGGTATTGCCCCTGCTCCCGCCTGATCTTGCCCGGGAGCTTCGGGCGGGGGAGCTGGCGGGGGCGGAGGAGATACGGATCCGGGTGAACCGGCCGGCCCAGGTGCTGGGCAAGCATCCGCGCCTGCTTGGATGGACGCCGGATCCACAGATGTGCCAGGCGGTGCTGCTGCGGCTGTGCAGGCAATCCATCTACGCCTATGGGCCGGAGCTGGCAGCCTGCTATATGACCCTGCCGGGCGGGGTGCGGGTAGGCCTGGCGGGCCGCATGGCGGGGGCGGGTGAGGAGGCCCGGCTGGTTACGGCTACGGGCTTCAACATCCGGCTGGCCCGGGCCATCCCGGGTTGCGCGGACCCGCTGATGGGGCTATTGCTGGGCCCTGCGGGCCTTCGGAGCACCCTGCTGCTTTCCGCGCCGGGGGCGGGCAAAACCACTATGCTGCGGGATGCGGCAAGGCAGCTGTCCCTGCGGGGGATGAAGGTATGCCTTGCGGACGAACGCAGGGAGCTGGCCGGGTGCGACGACGGGGTGCCTACGTTGGATGTGGGGCCCTGCACGGATGTGTTGGAGGGCTGCAAAAAGGCCCGGGCCATGTCCCTGCTGGTGCGGGGCATGGGGCCGGAGGTGCTGGTCACGGACGAATTGGCGGGCCAGGGCGACGCGGAAGCGGTGATGGAGGCGGCAGGGTGCGGGGTACGGATCCTTGCCAGCGCCCACGGGGACGGCTGGGAGGACCTTAAGCGGCGCAAAAGCCTGTTTCCGCTCATCCAAACCGGGTGCTTCACCCAGGTGATCCTGCTGCGCCGGCAGGCGGGCCATCCGCCCCGGCTGGAGACGGTATATCGGGCAAAGGAGGAACCATGCGGTTGATGGCAGCCCTTGCGGCGTTGGGGCTGGGCATGTTCGTCGGGTACGCCAAAGGCTACAGGGTGCAGGCAAGAGCCCAGGCACTTAGCGGTTTTTTGGAGGAACTGCCCAGGCTGCTTTTGCAGATGGAATATAAGACCCTGCCTCTTGCCCAGCTGGTCCGGGCCCTGGGGCGGGCGGAGGGCATATTGGGGGCATTCTGGACGGCCTTTGGGGCGGCGCTGCCGGAACGGGGGATCGAGGGGGCTTGGAACCAAGCCCTGGAGGAAGCGGCGCCCTATGGCCTTTTGGAAGGGGATGTGGCCATTTTGCAGGGGATGGGGCCCATGCTTGCCTATCCGGAGGCAGAGGGGCGCAAGCGGTCCGCCCAAGGGCTGCTGGCGGAGCTTTCGGAACAGCGGGAAGCCTTGCGGCGGGAGCAGGAGAAGCGGGGCAACCTATATGGCACGCTGGGCCTGCTCATGGGGCTGGCGCTGGCCATATTGATCCTATAGCTACGAAAGGAAAGAAAGATGGGGATCGAAATCGTATTGAAGATCGCGGGCATCGGGATGCTGGTGGCGGTGAGTTGCCAGCTGCTCAAGCAAACGGGCCGGGACGATATCGCCATGCTGGCCGCCCTGATGGGGCTGGTGATCGTATTGGGAATGGTTCTGGGGGAGATCGGCTCGCTGTTTGAGGAAGTGAAGCGGATCTTCGGGCTGTATTGACCATGACGGTATTCAAGCTGGCAGGGCTTGCGTTGATCGCCCTTTGCGGGGCGGTGCTGCTGCGGGCCTACAAGCCGGAGATGGGCTTGCAATTGAGCATTGCCGCCTGCTTTTTGCTGCTCAGCTACGCCCTTACGGACATCGCCGCCATACGCCAGGCGGTGGAAGGGGTGACCAGCCGGTTCGGCTTGGGGGTGGAGCAGCTCAAGCTGGCGTTCAAGGTGCTGGGGATCGCCTATGTGGCCCAGTTTGCCGCGGAGGCCTGTAGGGACGCAGGGGAGAGCGCCATCGCCTCTAAGGTGGAATTGGCGGGCCGGGTGATGATCGTGGCGGCGGCGCTGCCGGCGCTGTTGGCGGTGCTGGAGCTGCTGCGGGGCCTGCTGGAGGGCGTATGAAAAAAGGCGTATGGCTGGTTTTGGCGTTGGCGCTGCTTTGGCCCTGCAAGGCCATGGCCCTGGAGGCGGAGCTGGAAAGCGTCCTGGACGCTACCCAGGCCCAATATGATCTGTCCGCCTGGGAGGAACGCTATGGCAGGCTGCCTGAACAGGTACAGGAATTGTGGGGACACGGGGATGTCAACAGCCTGATCGCCGGCTTTGCCCGGGGCGAGGGCGTGGAAGCAAAGGGCCTGTTGGAGGGGCTGTGGGAGACGGTAAAGGCCACCATCGCCCAGGGGCTTGGCTCCCTGGCCTCCATTTTGGGCATCGCCCTGCTGACCGGCCTGTTGGACGCCCTTCTGGGGGAAAAGCAAACCAATGTGAAGGAGATCGCCTCCTTCCTATGCTACGGCGTATGCGTTATGCTCCTTAGCGCCCTGTTGACCGATCAGCTGTCCATGACCGTAGGGGCTATCCAGGAGCTGTGCGGGCTGTTGGAGACGGTCTCCCCCCTGCTGGTCACCCTGCTGGCCGCCATTGGGGCCACGGCGTCGGCGGGGATGGTGCAGCCTATGTTCGTGCTGCTCAGCGGCACCGTAGCCAAGGTGGTCCAGGGGGTGTTGCTCCCCGGGGTCATGGGGGCGGGGGTATTGTATATTGTGGGGGCCTTGGCGGGCCGGGAACAGGTGAGCCACCTGGCGAATACCATCAAGTCCTTCGTCAAGTGGGCCATGGGAGGGATCACCACCATTTTCCTGGGGGCCATGGCCCTGGGGGGGATGAGCGCCGGCGGGGTGGACAGCATCAGCTTCCGCACCATGAAGTATACCCTGGATAAATCCCTGCCCCTGGTTGGCGGGGTGGTGGCGGGAAGCCTGGACAGCGTGCGGGGCTGTACCATCCTGATCAAGAACGCCGCAGGCATGGCGGGGGTGGTGATGGCCCTGGGTGTGGTGCTGATGCCCTTGCTCCAATTGATGGGCATGAGCCTTGCCTTTCAGTTGACCGGCGCCCTATGCGCCCAGGTGTCCGACAGCCGGATGCCCAAGATGTTGGCCGGGATGGCGGACATTTGCAGGTATATGTTTGCCTGTGCCGGCATGGTGGCCCTGATGTTCGTGCTGACCATGGGGCTGGTGGTGGCATTGGGCAGCGGAGGATAGGCGGATGGGCTGGCTATACGGGATTGTGCTCAAGGTAAGCGCAGCGGCGGTTTTGCGATGCATCCTGGGATTCCTGCTTCCGGCGGGTTCCCTGCAAAAAAGCGCGGGCCGCGGAATCGACCTGATTCTATTTTGGATGTTGGCGGAGGGGATCCTTTCCGCCTGGCAGGAGGCGCCATGAAGGAGTGGAAGGCTGTGACAGAACCCCTGGGCCGCTTGGCCGCCCGGATGAAACAGGATAAGCGAATCGAGCTGGCGGTCTATGTGCTGCTGGCCGCCCTGGGCATTTTGGTGTACACCGCGTCCTGCGGCAAGGAGCCGGAGGCGGCCGTTCAGACGAGCCTTGTGGAGGCCCCGGCGGAAACCGCTGTGGAGGAACGGCTGGAGGAGGTTCTATCCTGCATCCGGGGGGCGGGGAAGGTGCGGGTGATGATCACCTACGATACCGGCGCCCAGGTGGTGCCGGCCATGCGGACGGAGGTGCAGAGCAGCACCCAGGAAAGCGCGGGCTCAGATACGAGCAGCGTCCATGAGGACCGCACCGAGGTATCCGCGCCCGCCACCCTCAACGACGAGGCCCTGGTGCTGACGGAAAAGACGCCGGCCGTGCGGGGGGTGATCGTGATTGCGGAGGGAGCGGCGGACATTGCGGTGAAGCTGCGGCTGCAAAGCGCGGTGCAGACGGTGTTGGGGATCGACCCGGGGTGCATCGAGGTGTTTGAAATGAGCCGGCCGGCTTATGAAGAAGGAGGGGAAGGATGAAGATGAAAGAGAAGGGTTTTATCAGAAAATATGCGGTATTGCTGGTGGCGGGGGCCCTGCTGGTGGGGGCGGTGGTGTTGAATATCCGGCTCAACCGGCAGGCGGATCCCGTTGCGGAGGATGCGGAAGCCGCCTGGGATATGGAGCAAGCGGCGGCGGACGAAGCGGAGATGGAGCAGGCGGAAACGGATTATTTTGCCGCCTTCCGGGCAGAGCGGGACGCGGTAAGGGCGACGGAGATCGAATATTTGGACGAGGTGATCGCCGTATCCTACAGCGACGCCGAAACCCTGGCGGACGCCCAGGCCCAGAAGCTGGCCTTGGTGGAGAACATGGAGGCGGAATTCACCATCGAGAACCTGCTGCGGGCCAAAGGCTTTTCGGATGCGGCGGTCACCTTCCATAAGGGCTCGGTGAACGTGGTGGTGGATTGTCCGCAGCTGAGCAGCGAGCAGGTGGCCCAGATCCTGGATGTGGTGACCAGGGAAACCGGGGAAAGCGCGGATAATATCAAGATCCTGTCCGAAGCCCAGTAAAAGATGTACAAATTGAAAATAAAACGGGAACAAAGGCAATTGTGTTTGCAGGGCTGGGAAAATCTGATATAATATACGAAAGATCAACGCAAGGAGGCAATACCATGGCATCTGACAAGAGCATCAGCACCGATGTGACCGCCATCGAGGGCGGCAAGATTATATTTGCGCCGGACGTAATCGCAACCATTGCCAACCTGGCCGCCAGCGAAGTGGAAGGTGTTGAAAACCTAAGCGGCACGGTAGCCGAGAGCATCAGCGGAATGCTGGGCGGCAAAAAAAGCCTCACCAAGGGGATCCGGGTGGATTTCACCGAGGAAAATGTTACCATCGACATCAGCGTGGTGGTGAAATATGGCTTTAAGATCCACGAGGTATGCCAGAACATCCAGAAAAAGGTCAAGGCTACCATCGAAAACATGACGGGCCTCACCGTATCCACCATCAATGTGGCCGTCCAATCCATCAGCTTTGAGAAGCCGGAAAAGACCGCCACGGTTTCCGTGACGGAAAAGCCCGAGGCATAAGGCATAATGATTTTTTGCCCGGATGAATCACCCGCAGTATCTGGCGATCGGGTCTAGCCTGATCGCCCTTTGGCGTGTTGTTCCGGGCCGTTTCATGAACAGAAAGGACGTGTTCCCATGAAGCCAAGCTTTTTCCATCGATTCCTATTGGTTATTCTGACCTTGGTGGGCATGATTGCGGGCCTGCTGCTGGTGGTTATGGCAACGGGGCTGTATCCGCTGCATACCCTGTGGGCGGCAATCGACGCCTATCAGGCGCAGTTGGGCGCGATGAACTTTGCCCTGGTCATGGGCGGGGTCGGCTTGGTGGTGTTCCTGGTGTCCCTGGTGGTCCTGGCCGGGTTTACCCGGGGCCCCAAGGAGCCTGCGCAAGCGCCGGTCACCGCCGCCCTGGTGTCCGCCGGGGATTATGGCACCACCCAAATTTCCCTCTCCGCCATCGACGCCATGGTGCAGCGCCATTGTAAGGCAAACGTGAAGATTCGGGAGGTTACCAGCGTGATCTCCTTGCAGGAAGGCGGCGTCGGGATCCAGCTGAAACTATCCCTGCTCAACGACGCCAATATCCCGGAAACCACCGAAGCCCTTCGCACCTCCCTGCGGGAGAACATCGAAAGCCTAACCGGCATTCAGGTGCGGGATGTGAGCATTATGGTGGTCAATACCCCTGCCCAGCAGGGAAGCCAGAAATAAGCCGGAGGTAGGGTATGCATAAAAACGAACTCCTGGCATTTATCATGCAGCACAAGTGGCAGATCTTAGGCGCGCTGGGGGGGCTGTTGTTCTGTATCCTGGTGTTTGTGATCAACTTCTGGCGTACGCTGTTCCTGTTTGCGGTGGTGGCGGCCCTGTCGTTTATCGGCGCCCTGCTGGACGAAGGCGGCATCGAACGGGTACAGGAATTTTTCAGCCGGTTATTCAGAAAGAAATAAAGACGGAGAATAGAGACCATGAGCAGAAAGACAGCCCGCGAAGTGGCGATGAAGCTGGCCTTTGCAAGCCTGTTCGGGGGCGAGGATACCTATGAGGCGGTGCTGGACAAGTCCGGCATCCAGGAGACCCCCTCCCAAGAGGATCTGGCCTTTTCCCAGGCGGTGCTGGCGGGCATTGAAGCCAACAGCGCCCAGATCGACCAAATCATCGAGGAGCTGGCCGTAGGCTGGCGGATCGGCCGTATGCCCCGGGTGGACCTTTCCATCCTGCGGGTGGCCATCTACGAGATGCTGTACCGGAAGGATATCCCTTGCAGCGTCTCCATCAATGAGGCGGTGGAGCTGGCCAAAGCCTTTGGGGGCGAGCGATCCCCCGCATATATCAACGGAATGCTGGGTACGCTGGCCAAGCGCCTGGAAGGCGGGGAGGCCTCCTGATGGGCCTGTTTCTTGGAATCGATACAAGCTGCTATACCACTTCCGTGGCATGTGTGGATGAAAGGGGCATCGTCTATGAAAAACGGACGGTGCTTTCTGTCAAGTTGGGCCAAAGGGGCCTGCGGCAAAGCGAGGGCTTGTTCCAGCACGTGCGGAACCTGGAGAGCCTGCTGCCCGCCATGCTTTCCGCTCTGGACTGCAGCCGGATCCAGGGGATTGGCGTCAGCAGCCGGCCACGGCCCGAGGCAGATTCCTATATGCCGGTGTTTTTGGCGGGCCGCATGGCCGCCGCTTCCCTGGGGGCCGGGCTGGGTCTGACGCCCTATCATACCTCCCATCAGCAGGGGCATGTGCGGGCGGCGCTGCAGGGGAACGAAGCCCTGCTCCAGCAGCTGCCCATCCTGGGGATGCATATCTCTGGGGGCACCACGGAGATCTTTACCGTGGGGGAAGGGTTGTCCATCCGCCTGCTGGGGGGCACGGAGGACCTGCACGCGGGCCAGCTGGTGGACCGGCTGGGGGTAGCCATGGGGCTGCCCTTTCCCGCGGGGCCGCATTTGGAAGCGGCTGCCCGGGCGGCCGGGACCACCAACATCAAGCTACCGGCCAGCGTACGGGAGCTGCGGTGCTCCTTTTCCGGGGTGGAAACCGCAGCCAGGTCCCTATTGGGCAAGGCCCAGATGGGGGAACTGGCCCTGGCGGTATACGACTGCCTGGCCCGGACCTTTGCCAAGCTCATGGTCCAGGCCGGGGAAAAGACGGGGCTGAACCGGGTGCTGCTGGCGGGGGGCGTGGCCTCCAGCGGGCTGCTGCGGGAGATGCTGCAGGAGCGGCTGGAGAAAGCCAACATGCAGCTGTACTTTGGGGATCCATCCCTGAGTACGGACAACGCCGTGGGGGTGGCCCTGCTGACCCGGGACCGGCGTTTACAGGAGGCGAACGGATGGGACAGATCTTAGATGGAAAGGCCCTCGCACAGACCCTTTGCGAGGATATCAAAAAACGGGCGGACGCCCTGAAGGCCCAGGGGGTCGCCCCGAAGCTGGCGGTGATCCTGGTGGGGGAGGACCCGGCGTCCCAGCTGTACGTCCGCTCCAAGGGGAAGCGGGCGGCGGAATTGGGCATCCTTGCGGAGCAGTACACCTATCCTGCGACCCTTTCGGAGGCGGAGCTCCTGGACAGGATCCGGCAGCTTAACCAGGACGATACCGTCCACGGGATCCTGGTGCAGCTGCCCCTGCCCGGCCATCTGGATCCGGATCAGGTGATCGCCTGCATCGACCCCAACAAGGATGTGGATGGGTTCCATCCGCAAAACGCCGGCGCCCTGCTGAGCGGCCAGCCGGGCTTTGTGCCCTGCACCCCCAAGGGGATACTGGCGCTGGTGAAAAGCACGGGGCTTCCCATTCGCGGGAAGCGGTGCGTGGTGGTGGGCCGAAGCAACATCGTAGGCAAGCCCGCGGCCCTGCTGATGCTAAGGGAGGACGCCACGGTGACCATTTGCCATTCCCGGACAGAGGGGCTGGGCGCCATCACCCGGGAAGCGGATATCCTGATCGCCGCGGTGGGCAAGGCAGGATTGATCACGGCGGATATGATCAAGGAGGGCGCCATCGTCATCGACGTGGGCCAGGTGCGAATCCAGGGGAAATGGCAGGGGGATGTGGACTTTGGCCCGGCGCTGGAAAAGGCGGCGTATATCACCCCGGTCCCCGGGGGCGTGGGCCCCATGACCATCGCCATGCTGATGGACAATACGGTGGAATCCGCCCAAAGGGCGCTGCAAGGCCGCTCGTCATATGGAAGCAACTAACGGCTATATCCTGGGGGTATCCCAGCTAAACGAATACGTCAACAACCTGCTGCGCCGGGACGGCCTGTTACAGGGCTTGCAGGTCCGGGGGGAGATCAGCGGCTTTAAGCGGCATAGCTCCGGCCACCTGTATTTTTCCCTGAAGGACGAGGCCGCCTTGGTTCGGTGCGTCATGTTCCGGCAGTACGCCTTTTCCCTGTCCCCCCTGCCAAAGGACGGGGAAACGGTCACCGTAACGGGCAGCGTTTCCCTCTATGTGAAGGATGGGCAATATCAGCTGTATGTCACCAGGCTCCAGCGGGAGGGCCAGGGGAATCTATACGCACGGTTCCTGGCCAGCAAAGCGGCTTTGGAGGCGGAGGGCCTTTTCGATCCGGCCCATAAGAAGCCCATTCCCCGCTTGCCCCGCTGCGTAGGGGTGGTTACGTCCCCAACCGGGGCGGCCATCCAGGATATTTTCCAGATCACCCGGCGCAGGTTTCCGGGCATGGGCCTTTTACTCTACCCTGTCAAGGTGCAGGGGGAGGGCGCGGCCGAGCAGATCGCCAAGGCCATCCAATGGATGGACGCCCACAAGGCGGCGGACGTGCTGATCGTGGGCCGGGGCGGCGGCAGCTTGGAGGACCTGTGGGCCTTCAATGAGGAGTGCGTGGCCCGGGCCATCTATGCGTGCACCATCCCCATCGTGAGCGCGGTGGGCCATGAAACGGATGTTTCCATTGCGGATTTTGTGGCGGACCTGCGGGCGCCGACCCCCAGCGCGGCGGCGGAGCTGTGCGTGCCGGAGTACGACAGGCTGATGGGGGATATCGAAGGGACGGAACAGGCCCTGGGCCGGTTTTGCCGGGAACGGGTGGAGCGGCTACGAAAGGAGCTGGAGGCTTTGGGGCAGTCGGCCGCCTTTACCAGGCCGGGCCATTGCCTGGCCCTGTTGGAGAAGGAGCTGGCGCAGCAGGCGGACAGGATGCAAAATAGCCTGCGCCATAGCCTCGCCGGGGCCCAGGCCGGATTGGACGCCTGCAAAGCCAGGCTGGACGAGCTGGATCCTCGCAGGGTGCTGGGCCGGGGCTATGCCATGGTCCAGGTGGCGGGGGGATACGCGGGCAGCATCCGGGCGTTGCGGCCCGGCATGGAGGCCGGGCTCATCCTGGGGGATGGCCGGGCGGATATTTTGATTGAACAGGTGGAGGAGCAAAAGGCGTATGGCGGCCGCGAAGAAGAAGGAACTCACGTTTGAGCAGGCGAAGGAAAAGCTGGATGCCATTGTGGAAAAGCTGGGGGCGGGGAATTTGTCCCTGGACGAGATGGTAAAACTATATGAGGAAGGCATGATCCTTACGGATCATTGCCGCAAGCTGTTGGAAGGCTATGAAGGACGGCTGATGCAGGTAAACGCTAGGATGCAGATCGAGGAGATCCAGGAATGAGCTATCGGGAATCCGTGGAAAGATACCGGGCGCTAACGGCCCGCACGTTGGAAGAATATATGAACAATCCCTACATCCCAAAGGGCTTGCTAACGGCCATGTCCTACAGCCTGTACAATGGCGGCAAGCGGCTGCGGCCCTGCCTGACCCTGGCGGTATGCGAGATGCTGGGCGGGGATGTGGAGGACGCCCTGCCGGTTGCCTGCGCCCTGGAGATGATCCATACCTATTCCCTGATCCACGACGATTTGCCCGCCATGGACGATGATGATTTCCGCCGGGGCAAGCCCTCCAATCACAAGGTGTTTGGCGAGGGGATGGCCGTGCTGGCCGGGGACGGGCTGCTGTCCTATGCCTTTGAGGTGATGCTCAGCGCCTTGGCCCTCCACGGGGATAACCCGGGGTATTTGGAAGCGATCCGGTCCGTGGCGGGGGGCGCAGGGGTATGCGGCATGGTGGCAGGCCAGGCGGTGGATCTGGAATCCGAAGGGGATGAGACCGCCGGCGCGGACAGGCTGCAATACATCCACGCCAGAAAGACCGGGGCCATCATCAAGGCTGCGGCTTTGGCGGGCGCCCACATCGCCAATGCGGATGCCCGGCAGCTGCACGCCATCAGCGAGTTTGGGTCCCTGTACGGCCTCCTGTTCCAGATCACGGACGATATCCTGGACGTGGAGGGGGACTTTGCGGCTATGGGCAAGACCCTAGGCAAGGATCAGGAATCCCACAAGCTGACCTATGTGAACCTGTACGGCTTAAAGGCGGCCAAGCAGATGGCGGAGGAGACCGCCCAAAAGGCTAGAAGCGCGGTGGCTTGCTTCGGCTCCGGCGCAAACTATTTGACGGAGCTTGTGGATATTACCCTGGAACGAAAGCATTGACGGAGGGCTGGATAAACATGCAGGATACCCCGCTTCTGAACCGGCTGGGCTCCCTGGAGGATTACAAGCGGCTGCCCCAAAAGGATCTGGAGGAGCTGGCAAGGGAGATCCGTTTGTGCCTGGTGCAGGTCGTATCCCAAAATGGCGGGCATTTGGCCTCCAACCTGGGGGCTGTGGAGCTTACCATGGCGATGGATTGGGTATTTGACAGCCCAAGGGATAAGCTGCTATTCGACGTGGGGCATCAGGCGTATGTGCATAAGCTGCTCACAGGCCGCTACGGGGAATTTTCGACCCTACGGAAGGCCCATGGGTTATCGGGCTTCCCAAAGCGGGAGGAAAGCGTCCACGACGCCTTTAATACCGGCCATGCCAGCACCTCCATCTCCGCCGCCCTGGGTATGCTGCGGGCCATGCGGCTAAACGGGGATACCACCCATTGCGCGGTGGCTTTGATCGGGGATGGGGCTCTGGGGGGCGGTATGGCGTTTGAAGCACTAAACGACGGGGGACAAAGCGGCTTGCCCCTGATCGTGTTGCTCAACGACAACGGCATGTCCATCTCGAAAAACGTGGGGGCCATGGCCATGCACCTATGCAAGGTGCGCACCAGCAAGCGGTATAACGATTTAAAGCGCCGGGTGATCGATTACGTGGAAAAGCTGCCGAGGATCGGCCCGGGCTTATATGGGCGCATATCCCGGTTCAAGGAGCGGATCAAGTATTTTTTGCTGCCCAACGTGTTGTTTGAGGAGATGGGCTATACCTACCTTGGTCCCATCGACGGGCACGACCTATCGGCCCTGATTCGGGTGCTGGAAAAGGCCAAGGCACTGCGGCAGCCGGTGGTGATCCATACGGTCACCCAGAAGGGAAAGGGCTACGGCCTAGCTGAATCCAGCCCGGACAAATTCCACGGCATCGGCGCCTTTGACCCACAGACCGGTTACATCCGGGGCAAGGCGGCCTGCACCAACTCGGACGTGCTGGGCATGACCCTATGCGACCTGGCGGAACGGGATAAACGCATTGTGGCCATCACCGCCGCCATGCCGGATGGAACCGGGCTAACGGACTTTGCCCGGCGGTTTCCCCGGCGGTTTTTCGACGTGGGGATCGCGGAACAGCACGCGGTTACCCTGGCGGCAGGCATGGCTGCGGCGGGCCTGCGGCCGGTGGTGGCCATCTATTCCACCTTTTTGCAGCGGGCCTATGACCAGCTGCTCCATGACGTGGCCCTGCAGGGGCTGCCGGTGGTCTTTGCGGTGGACCGGGCGGGCCTGGTGGGGGAGGACGGGGAGACCCATCAGGGGGTCTATGACCTGGCCTATTTGCATACCATTCCCGAATTGGATATTTATGCGCCCTCCAGCCAGGAGGAGCTAGCCGCCCTGCTGCCCATGGCCTTGGCGGCGGGCCGGCCGGCAGCGGTGCGCTATCCCCGGGGGGCGCTGATGAACCGGCCGCTGGAAGGGCCGATGGAACGGGGAAAATGGAAGGTCATTCGCCCCCTCCGGCCCGTGACCCTGGTGGCGGAGGGCCCCATGGTAGAGCGGACGCTGCTGGCGGTAGAAGGCAGGGACGTGGGCGTGGTGGATGCGTGGTGCATTCGGCCTATGGATGGGGATACCATCGATGAAATCAAAGGCCGTTGCAAGCGGATTCTATGCCTGGAGGACGGGCTGCAAACGGGCGGCCTGGGCAGCCGGCTTTGCGAAGCCCTGAGCGGCACAGGGATCCAGGTGGCGCGCCTGGGCGTGGGAGAAGCGCCTGTGGCCCAGGGGACGGCAGCCCAGCAATATGCCTGGTGCGGCCTGGATGTGGAGAGCATCCGGCGGCGGCTGGAGAAGATGGAGGAAGGGCGATGAAGGGAGTCCGGGCGGACGTTCGTTTGGTGGAGCTGGGCCTTGCGCCCAGCCGGGAAAGGGCCCGGTCCCTGATTATGGCCGGGGTGGTTTTCTCGGACGGGAAGCGGGTGGAGAAGGCGGGGGAGACCCTTGGACCGGAACAGACGCTTACGGTCAAGGAGGACCCCATCCCCTTCGTCAGCCGGGGCGGGCTGAAGCTCGCCAAGGCCATGAAGGCCTTCGGCCTTTCCCTGGACGGGGCGATCGCAGCGGACGTGGGGGCTTCCACCGGCGGATTCACGGACTGCATGTTGCAAAACGGCGCGAAAAAGGTTTATGCCATCGACGTGGGCTACGGCCAGCTGGATTGGCGGCTGCGCAACGATGGGCGGGTGGTGGTCATGGAACGGATGAACGCCCGCAATATGGCCCCGGATTGGTTCGCGGAGCCCCTGGATTTTGCCGGCATGGACGTGAGCTTCATCTCCATCCGCCTGATCCTGCCGGCCCTGTTTTCCTGCCTACGGCCCGGGGCGCAGGCGGTCACGCTGGTGAAGCCCCAATTCGAGGCGGGCCGGGATAAGGTGGGGAAAAACGGCGTGGTGCGGGATCCAAAGACCCATCTTTGCGTTTTACAGGATGCGGTGCAGGGGGCCATGGCTGCGGGCTTTTCCGTATGCCAGGCGGACTTTTCCCCCATTACCGGGCCAAAGGGCAACATCGAGTTTTTGCTTCTGCTGGAAAAGGGCGGGGACGCCCCTTTGACAGGGGACGCCTTGGCGCAGCGGCTGCAAGAGGTGGTGGAGCAAAGCCATGGGGAATTGGAAGGAACGGGGGTTTTGGATAAAATCCCTTGAAAAAACGCATAAATACGCATATAATGAATAAACAAAGATCGTTGGGTAGTCATATGCATAGTTTGGGCATTTTTGCCAATCCGAATAACCCCAGCGCACTGGACGCAGTGCAAAATATTTTGCAAGCGGCAGAGCAGCTTTCCATGGCCTGCGCCCTGGACGACGCCCTGCGCAGCCTGCCCCAGTTTCAACGGGCCCCGGCCTTTTCCGCGGCCCGGCCCGAGGTGATCCTGGCCCTGGGGGGGGACGGTACCATTCTGCGGGCGGCTGCCCTGGCCGTACCTTTGGACGTGCCGGTCTTAGGCGTCAACTATGGCCGGGTGGGGTTTATGAGCGCCATCAGCCATCAGGAGATTCCGGCAGCCCTGGAAAAGCTGCAAAAGGGGCAATACGCGGTAGATGAGCGGATGCTGCTGTCCTGCTCGGTCAACGGTGAAGCGCCCCAGGATTGCATCAACGAGGCCCTGCTTTATAAGCAGCGGTTTTCCGGGGTGGCGGATATCCATGTGGCCATCGGCGGGCTGGACGCCGGCAGCGTATTTTGCGACGGCATTATCGTCAGCACGCCCAATGGTTCCACCGGCTATTCCATTTCCGCGGGGGGGCCGGTGGTGGCTCAGGGATTGGACGTGGCCATCATTACGCCCATATGCCCCCATACCCTTAGCTTCCGTCCCATTGTGGCGGATCCCGGCGAACCGCTGCGGCTGCGCATGGGCAGCGACGGATATCTGGCTTTGGACGGCATCTATACCCGGGATATCAACCAGCGGGACGAGATCACCATCCGTAAAAGCCCAAGGACGGTGAAATTCATCCAATTCCAGCAGCGGAACATTTACCAGCTCATCCATACCAAGCTGACCTAGCATCCGCACGTTCACCAAATACCAAGTGGGGGAGGTTTATTCACGTGAAGTCTGCGCGCCATGCCATCATTCTGGACATCATTGAGCATTACGACATCGATACCCAAGAGGAGCTTGCCGCCCGCCTGCGGGAACAGGGGGTGAAGGTGACCCAGGCCACCGTGTCCCGGGATATCAAGGAGCTGCGCCTGATCAAGGTGCTCTCCGATGATGGAAATTATAAATACGCTACCGTGGATAAGGCTGAGGCGGGGTTGAAGGATCGATTCATCAGCATTTTTGCCCATTCGGTGTTGTCCATGACCGCCACCGGGCATCTGGTGATCGTAAAGACCATCTCCGGTACGGCCGGCGCGGCCACAGAGGCCATCGATTCCCTGCGTTGGGATGAGATCGCCGGCACCATCGCCGGGGATAATACGATCTTTATCGCGGTGAAGGAGGGGGCGGACGCCAATGAGATGATCCGCCGGTTCCAAACCCTATTGAAGGTATAGAGGCATATGCTGCAACGGCTTTTCGTAAAAAACGTAGCCCTGATCGAGGAACTGGACGTGGATTTTACCGCGGGCTTCAACGTGCTTACAGGTGAGACCGGCGCGGGAAAATCCATCGTGATCGACGCGGTGAACCTGGTGCTGGGGGAGCGGGCCAGCCGGGAGCTGATCAAGCATGGGGCGGACAAGGCGCGGGTGGAAGCCATATTCGATATCAAGGGCCGGGACGGCCTTTTATCCGCTTTGGAGGATATGGGCCTTCCTTGCGAGGCGCCGGGAGAATTGCTGCTCTCCCGGGAGATGTCCATGGCGGGTAAAAACGTGTGCAGGGTGAACGGCGCCTTGGTGAACCTGGCCACCCTTAAGGAGATCACCGACCAGCTGGTGGACGTCCACGGCCAGCACGCTCATCAGTCCCTGCTCTCTAAAAACCGGCATATGGAATATCTGGATTCCTTCGCCCAGGAGGAGATCCGGCCCTGGAAGGAAGGGGTGGCGGCAGCAGCCCAGCGATATAAGCAGATCCAAGGGGAGCTGCTGGAGGGCTTTGGCTCTGAGGAGGAGCGGGCCAGGGAAATGGACATGCTGCGCTATCAGATTCAGGAGATCGAGAAGGCAGGTCTATATGCGGGGGAGGAAGAAGCCCTGTTGGCGGAGCGTAAGGTGCTGCAAAACGCCGCCCGGATCATGGAAGCCTTGGAGCAGGGCGGCGAAGCCCTGAGCGGCGAAGGGGATACGGCGGTAGCCCTGGTCAACGCCGCATGGCGGCAGATCCAGGGGATCGGGGAGCTTTCGGCGGAATATGGAGCGTTGGCCCAGCGGCTGGAGGAGGCGTATTATGCCCTGGAGGATATCAGCTACAGCCTGCGGGACCTGCAAGCCGGTTTTGAATACGACCCCCAGCGGGCAGAGCAGATCGAGGAGCGGCTGGCGCTGTACCATAACCTGAAGCGGAAATACGGCGAGGACTATGAAGCGATCATGGGTTACCTGGCAGCCAGCGCAGAGCGGTTGGAGAAGCTGGAAGGCTCGGAAGAGCGCCGGGCAAACCTGGAGCGGGAGCTTCAGCAGGCGGAGGAGGCATATAGGCAGCAGGCGGACGGGTTGACCCAGGCCCGCAGGGCGGCGGCAGCCGCCTTGGAAGCGGGCATGGTACAGGAGCTCAAGGAGCTGGGATTTGCCCATGGGGACTTTGCCGTGGCATTCCATCCGGTGGAGGGCATTTCCGCCCTTGGGGCGGAGCGGGCGGAATTCCTGCTCAGCGCCAACGCGGGAGAGCCGCTCAAGCCCCTGGAAAAGGTGGCCTCCGGCGGCGAAATCAGCCGGATCATGCTGGCCATGAAGGCCATGTTCGCCAAAGGCGATGCCATTGGGACCCTGATTTTCGATGAGATCGACACGGGGATCAGCGGCAGGATCGCCAGCGTGGTGGGGGAGAAGATGGTGCGCATCGCCCAGGACCATCAGGTGCTGTGCGTCACACATCTGCCGCAGATCGCCGCCATGGCGGACGCCCATTACCTGGTGGAAAAATCCGAAGACGCAGGCCATGCCCGCACGTCCTTGCGGCTTCTCACCCAGCAGGAACGCTATGCCCAGGTGGCGGCCATGATGAGCGGGACCGGACAAAGCGCCACGGCATTGGAGCACGCCAGGGAGCTGGTGGATGGCTGCGCAGCCGCTAAAGCGGGCGGCCGAAAGGGCGCATAGCTGCAAAAAGGAAAGAATATATTCCCACCGTATAGCCGAGACGGATGCCGAGGAAACTAACACTGCGGATGAAGGGGCGAAGCCCTGGAACCCCAGTGTTTTTTTTCGAGGTGACGTGCCATGAACAGAGGCAGGGGGAGCGCCGTTGTGCGCGGAATTGGTCTGCTGGTCTGCTTGCTGCTGATCAGCTTTAACTATGGGGAGCCGGCGCGGCTCGTCCGGGAGCTGCCGAGCCAGGCCTACATCGGATCGGACAGCGAAAGCCAGCTGGCTGGCATTGGCGCGCCCTTTTCCCTTCGGTATGGGCAAAACCAGCAGGCCGTATCCCAGGATCTATCCCAGACCCTTTCCCAGGACGCGGCTGCCGGGTATTCGGTGCAGGTGGACCTATTCGGCCTGATCCCCCTGAAAAAGATCAGCTTTTATACCCGGGATTCCATCTGGGTGATGCCGGGCGGCTATTCGGTAGGCGTCACCCTGTATACCAAGGGAGCGTTGGTGGTGGGGCTGGGGGAATTTGAGACCCTGGATGGAACCGCCGTATGCCCGGCCCAGGCGGCGGGGATCCGGGTGGGGGACGTGATCCTGGGGGTAAACGGCACGGAGGTAAAGGATGCGGCCCATTTGACGGCCTTGTGCAACGAAACCCAAGGGGCGGTAGACCTGCGCCTTGCAAGGGGCGAGGAGACCTTGGAGGTGACCATCCAGCCGGCGGCAGACCGGCAGGATGGGATCTATAAAATGGGCATGTGGGTGCGGGACAGTACGGCGGGCATCGGGACCTTATCCTTTTACGCCATGGATACCCTGCGTTACGGCGCATTGGGGCATCCCATCACGGATGTGGATACGGGGTCGTTGCTGTCTGTGAAGACCGGGGAGATCGTGCAATCCAATGTGGTGGGCATCGCCCAGGGAAGCAGCGGCCTCCCGGGGGAGATCCAGGGCGCCTTCAGCACCGTCAGCCAGCGGTTGGGCACGCTGGAAACCAACAGCAATATCGGCATATATGGGCAGCTTTATTCTCCACTGGAAAACCCGCTGTATCCGGAGGGGGTATTGCTTGCTTATCCGGAGGAGATTCATACGGGCGCCGCACAGCTATTGACTACGGTGGATGAAAACGGGGTACAGGCCTATGATTGCCAAATCATAAAAACCTACCCGCAGACCAGCGCCGCCGCCAAGGGGATGGTCGTCCAGATCACCGACCCAAGGCTCATCGAAAAGACGGGCGGGATCGTGCAAGGCATGAGCGGCAGCCCCATTGTGCAGGATGGGAAGCTGGCAGGCGCCGTAACCCACGTATTTGTCAACGATCCCCTTCGGGGATATTGCATTTACGCCCTCTGGATGTACCAACAAACCCTGAATTAGTATAATAAATTATACAAAAAATAACATACATATATTCTAGATAGCAGCTGGAAATATCATAATAATGGGATGTATTTCCAGCTTAGCTCTATATTTTTGTATAAAACCTACTGTCGTCCCTTTGTATAATTCATGCGCAAAAACTGTCTATGCATTGCGCTTGCTTCCAGATTCTGCTATACTTATCCTGTAGCTTGTACGTTAATAGTTTTTTCTTTTTTCCTTCCAGATCCTCTATTTACAAAATAATTAAATATGTGGTATATAATTAAATATGTGGTATTTGCTATGAAACCTTATAGCTTGCTTATCATTACGGATAACGTAACTCTACGGGAAAGGCTGGAAACGTATTTCTCATCCATTTCCCTGATTTCCCTGCTGCCTTCCGCAGTGGATGGACCATCCGGTGTGGTGCAGGCCAAGCTCAACGAACCCGATATGATGCTGCTGGATATGCTTATGCCCAAAATGGATGGCATCGCGGTGCTTCGGCGGCTACAGGCGGAAAATTGCTGTAAAAATACCCGCATATTCGCCTTGTCATCCATGAAGGGCGAGGAAGCCATCCAGCTGGGGGAGAGCTTAGGTGTTACCTATCAGATCCAAATGCCAACGGATGAAAGCCTGATTTTTAGCCGGATGATGGACTTTGCGCCGGATCGGGATGGGCGCGTTAAGCAATATCGCAACAGGATGCGGGAAAACGATTTGAATTTGCAGATTGACGAGGCGATTACTTTTCTGTTCCGGCATATGGGCTGCCCGGTGAACCTGGCCGGATATTATCAGGCGAAAACCGTTATTTCCTACTGTGTGCGCAATCGTGAAAGGGCCATTTTCCTTTCCAAGGAGGCATATCCCTATGCCGCAAAAATCCATGGGGTAAACGCAAAGCAAATCGAACGGAATATCCGCAACCTCATCGAGGTCACCTGGACACGCGGCGATATGAAGGCCCAGCATAAGATCTTCGGCAACACCGTGGAAGACGAAAAATCCAGGCCCACCAATAAGGAGTTTATCGCAAACTTGACCCAGTATACCATTCGGCGTTTACATAAGACCCTGAGCTAAAAATAGGCCCGCTTGCAAACGGAGAGAAACCAGCAAAGCAGTTATGCTTTTGCATGGTTTCCTTGCAAGCATAGGGAATGGGCACAGTTCTATGCTATGGCATTACTTTTCTTATATTTCAGCCGGACGCATTAGAATTTATTGATATAATTGAAATAAACATCTAATAATATGCTGTAATTTCATATTGCGAAAAAAATATAGCCGCGTTATATGAAAATAAAAAACGATTTGGGTGGTATGCTTTTCTTCCGAAGCGCATACCCATTTCTAGGTATGCTATATCCCGGGCTTCATGCGGCCCGCCGTAACAAGCGGGCAAAGAAAAGCTGCGGCGGTTCAGTATCGTATTCATCAATAGATAAAGGCAAAATGATGTATGTGCTCACCTATATGCTGCCCTCGATTTAATCCAGCGCCAACAACGGTAGAATTGGCGCTGGCGCACATATATTGCCGGGCCGGGGCGTATATATGGAAGCATGAATATACAACATGCCAGCCGAATGCGGCTCGATAAGGGGCCTATGGAGCTCCTTGCCCAGCATCCATATTTGTTGCTTTACCTGGCCTTCTTTTTGGTGGCCGGGGTGGCTGCGGGCGTTTCCACCGCCAGGATGGCTCAGGAGGCGGAGCCCATACTGCCAAAGGCGTTTTCCCAGCTGCAAAACGGCACTTATCAGCTTTGGCCGGGGCTATTGCACGCCGTTGCGCTGAATGGTTTCCTGTATATGTTAGCCTTTGCGCCCGGGCTGTGGCCGCCGCTGCTGGTGGCCAGCGGGGTCCCGGTGGCATTAAAGGGGTTCTTTATGGGGGCGGGCATTTTTTATCTGGAGCAGGAGCTGGGGCTTGCGGGGCTTGGCTGGAGTATCCCCCTTTGCGTGGCGCCGGGGCTGTTCCTGGTGGCGGGGGTGATCCTGCGCGTCCTGTCGGATGTGAGCGATCGGGCGGGGCAGCCTGTGGACGGCCTGCCCCAGCGGGCGGCGGGTTTTGTGCTGCTGTGCATCCTGCTGGAAAGCGGGGCGGCGCCGGCGGCCCTGCGGGCATGGCTCAAATGATTTGACGGCCAGGGCGGAGAATGGTAGAATCAAATTGACCAACCAAGCGATTTCCAAGGGATACAAAAGAAAGGATCGGACTATGGCACAGCGTAAACGGGCGATCATCGTGGTGCTGGACAGCGCGGGTATCGGCAGCCTGCCGGATGCGGCGGACTTCGGGGATGCGGGGGCCAACACCATTTGCAATATTTGTCGGGAGCGGGGCCATCTGGACCTGCCCAACATGTACGCCATGGGGCTTTCCCGGATCCAGGGCGTCCATAGCCTGCCGGCCCATACAGGCGCGATCCATGGGGCGTACGGACGGGCCATGGAAAAAACCCATGCCAAGGATACCACCTGCGGCCATTGGGAAATGGCGGGGGTGATTATGGAGGAGCCCTTCCAAACCTATCCAAAGGGGTTCCCGCCTCGGATCATGGAGGCCTTTGAAGCCAAGATCGGCAGGGGCACCCTGGGGAATTGCGTGGCCTCGGGCACGGCCATCATCCAGGAGCTGGGGGACGAGCATGTGCGCACGGGGAAGCCCATCGTATACACCTCTGCGGACAGCGTTTTTCAGGTGGCGGCCCATGAGGCGGTGATCCCGCCGGCGGCGCTCTATGAGATGTGCGAAATCGCCCGGGCCATGCTGGTGGGGCCGGATCTGGTGGGCCGGGTGATCGCGCGGCCCTTCATCGGCAGCAACGGCCGTTACACCCGCACGGAGAACCGGCGGGATTTCGCGGTGCCCCCGGTGAAGGAAACCATCCTGGACGGCTTGACGGCCCAAGGGTACCAGACAATCGCCATAGGCAAGATCGAGGATATCTTTTGCCACCGGGGTATCGGCCTGGTAGACCACACCAAGAACAATCCGGATGGGATCGAAGCCACCTTGCGGTATGTGCAGGAGGGCGGCGGGGACCTGATCTTCACCAACCTGGTGGATACGGACATGCTCTACGGCCACAGGAACGATGTGGAAGGGTATGCCAAGGCCCTGGAATATTTTGACCGGCAGCTGCCCCGGATCATGGCGGCCATGGGGCCGGAGGACCTTTTGATCGTAACGGCGGACCACGGCTGCGACCCCACCTATCCCGGCACGGACCACACCCGGGAGTATATTCCCATCCTGGCCTGGCGGCCCGGCCTGGACAGGGAGGTGGCGCTGGGTACCCGGGCGACCTTTGCGGATATCGGCAGCACCGCCTATGAACACATAACCGGCCGTCCCTGGACCACGGGCCAATCCTTCTTAACGGCGCTGCAATAAACCTTTGGCAAAAAAATAAGGAATGTTAGCCTGGAAAATCTCCTTTCCATCCGTATGGCACCCCCCTTTTCTTCATACGTATGTAGTAGTATGCATGAACAGGGGGGTATTTCTATGGGAAAACGCTTGCTTGCCGCGGCCCTGGCGATGCTGTGGCTGCTGCCTGCCGGGACGGCCTGGGCAGATGGGGAAGCGGACCTGGAGCTTGCCGGCGCCAAGGCGGCGGTGCTGATGGAGCAGGGCGGCGGCCAGGTGGTATTTGGGGCCCAGGCGGATGAAAAGCTGGAAGTAGGCGGCTTATCCCGCTTGCCTGCCCTATTGGCCGTATGCGAAGGGATAGACGCGGGCCTGCTGGGGCTGGATATGACGGTGACCGTGAGCCATGAAGCGGCGGCCATTCAGGGCCCCACCGCCTTTTTATCCCCAGGGGAGGCCATAGACGCCGGTTCTCTGCTCAAGGCCGGCATCATCATCACCGCCGGGGATGCCATCTATGCCCTGGGGGAAGCGGTGTTCGGCACGGAGGAAGCCTGCCTTATCCGGATCCGGGAGCGGCTGGCCAGCCTGAACATCCAGGCGGAATACGGGGATATGTTGGGAAGCGGTGTAAAGCTATCGGCCCGGGATCTAGCGGCCCTGGGAAGGGCGCTGATGGCAAGTCCGTCCTTTACCAGCTATAGCGGCATTTTCCTGGATACAATCACCCACCCGGACGGCCGGGAGACCCAGCTGGCCAGCTCCAACCGGTTGATCAAGTCCATGCCCGGCTGCAACGGCGTGGCCACCGGCTCCTCCAGCACGGCGGGGTATTGCGGCGTGTACAGCGTCAAGCGCAACGGGGCGACCTGGCTTTGCGCCGTGATCGGCGCGCCGGATTCCGCCGCCCGGTCCGCCGCGGCCACCGCCCTTTTGGAGCATGGCTTTGCCGCCTATGAGGTAAAAACCCTGGCCCGAGCGGAGTCCGTCTTGGTAGACGCGGTGCCTGTCCAGGGGGCGAAGCAGGCCAACGTGGCCCTGGTAGCGGCTGGCGACGCCATTTTGCTGCTGCCAAAAGGGGTCAGCTTTGAGACCCAATTTGATTTGCCGGAGTTCCTGAGCGCCCCTGTGTCCAGCCGGGAGGGGGTGGGCAGCGTAACCTACGTGGATGGGGATGGGGAAACCCTGTGTAGGGTGGACCTGCTGCCGGCGGAGGATATCCCCCAGGCCCAGGTGCTGGATTATACGGCCATGCTGTTGCAAAGATGGGTGCATGGCTAGGGGTTTCGCCGCATTTTGGCGGCCTTCGCCAAGAGGCTTGCCAAAAAGATCGGCCATAGCGTATAATAACAGCATCTATGTTTTAATGAGGTGCTGAAAATTTGTTTGGTATTACGAGCTTTTTTTCCAACCCTTCGGGGATGCTGTCCCAGCTTCTTTATCGGATCCCGGCGATCCTGGTTGCCCTTTCCTTCCATGAATGGGCCCACGCCTACGCGGCGTATAAGCTGGGCGACCCCACGGCCCGGAATATGGGCAGGATGACCATCAATCCCTTTGCCCATATCGATCCGCTGGGCTTTTTGACCCTGTTGCTGTTCCGCTTCGGCTGGGCAAAGCCTGTGCCCATCTCCACCCGCTACTTTAAGAACGCCCGCCGGGATGAGCTGATCGTTTCCCTGGCCGGCGTGGCAGCCAATTTGATCTTGGCCTTTTTAAGCATGGGCGTGTTATATGTTTTCATCTTCACCACCGGGGTGAACCAGGCGGGGATGGAGCTATTTAGCAACTTCTTTTTCCTGAATATCAGCTTGTGCATTTTTAACCTGCTGCCCATTCCGCCGCTGGATGGCTATCATGTGGCCCAGTGCCTGTTCCTGCGGGGGCAAAAGACCTATCGCGTTTTCGCATTCCTAGATCGGTACGGGTATATCATCCTGTTGGTGCTGCTCTTTACCGGGGTGCTGAGCACCATCATGTCCCCCCTGGTAAACGGAATCGTATACGGTATAGATGGAATATACCGGCTGATTTTCCAGGTGGCGGGGCTCCTGTAACACGACATGGCGTATCAGGTACATCTCAAGCAATTTGACGGCCCCTTGGACCTGCTGCTCCATCTGATCGAACAGGCGGAGGTGGATATCAAGGATATATTCATCTCCGAGATCACCACCCAGTATTTGGCCTATATGGCCCAGGTGGATGAACTGGATATGGATACGGCCAGCGAGTTTTTGACCATGGCCGCTACGCTGGTGTATATCAAGTCCCGCTCCCTGTTGCCCCGGCCCCCAAAGGAGGAGGAAGAGGGGGAGGATCCGGCGGAGACCCTGATCCGGCAATTGCGGGAATACAAGGCCATCAAGCTGGCGGGCCAGCGGCTACAGGAGCTGGAGCAGGCCGTTAGGGGCATGTATACCAAGCTGCCGGAGGAATTTCTTCTGCCGCCCCAGGAGGTAGTATGGGAAGGCGGCACCCGGGAAGGGCTGTTTGAGACCTTTTTGGAGCTGCTGCATAAGCGGGAGCTGGCCAAGGAATCCGCCGTACAGCGCCAGGAAGTGCAGGCGGATACCTTTACCGTGCGCACCCAGCTGGGTAAGCTGCGCAGCCTGCTGCGGGAGAAGGAACAGGTGGAGTTTTGGGAGCTGTTTCCCCCCGACACCTGCAAGCTGGAGATGATCGTAACCTTTATGGCCCTGTTGGACATGCTGACCCGTGGGGAAGTGCAGATCCAGCAAAGCCAGCCCTATGCCCCCATCCGCATTCAGCGGGGGAACCTGCTGGGGGAGGATGAGCAGGGCGAGACCTATATGGATGAAGTATAAGATGGATGGTGAAACAATGGACCAAGGGAAGCCGCAAACGGATCAGGAATGGTATGGAGCCATAGAATGCATCCTGTTCGTGTCCGGGGAGCCGGTGGATATGGTGTCTTTGCAGCGGGCGCTGGGGCTGACGGAGCTGGAATTGCAGTCTATCCTGGGTAAAATGGAGGAAAGCTATAAGGCCCAGGACCGGGGGATCCAGCTATACCGCACCGGTGATACGGTGCAGCTGGTGTCCAACCGCAAATATGCCGGCTATGTGGAGGCCCTGTTGCAGCCCGCCCAGACCAAGAGCTTTTCCCAAGCCATGCTGGAGACCCTGTCCATCGTGGCCTACAAGCAGCCGGTCACCCGGAACGATATCGAAGCCATTCGGGGCGTCCGGTGCGAATATTCCGTGAGCCAGCTGCTCAAGCTGGGGCTCATCCAAGAGCTGGGGCGCAAGGACGCAGTGGGCCGGCCCATGCTCTTTGGTACCACGGACGCGTTTTTGCGGCAGTTTGGCCTGCACGACCTGGGAGAGCTGCCCAGCTATGAAACCTTTTCCAAGGACATTTCCGACGAGATGGAGGACGCCGTCTCCCTTGCGCCGCCCATCGCGGAAAAGGACCCGGACCAGCTGGAGCTGGAATTGCCCAAACCCTTGCTGTAACCCGCAATATGGATCTATCAGCCGATCGGCTGGACATAAGTTTCCAGCCCTGGCAGAATACTAAGGCCAGTACCTGCTTTAAGGAGGGGACATGGCCTTTTTTCTTATTATACTTTTAATTGGTCTAGGGGTGGCGGCGGGGCTTTTATGGCCCACGCCCGTTTCCTTTTGCCTGCAATGGGAAGGACGGGCGCTTCGGCTGCGGGGATCCCTGCGGATCTGCTTTACCCTGCTGCCCATCAAGGTGGAGGTTACGCTGCAATATTTTCCCCTGCGGCTGTATTGGGGGCGGCGGCAGCTGCCCCTGGGCGGGAAAAAACCAAAGCAAAAGCCGGCGGGCCTTGGCAGGGCGCTGTTCGCCCAGCGGGCCGCCTGGCTTTCCATGGCCCGGCTGCGGCTGTTGGGCAACGTGGGGAAGCTGGGGGACGCATACCGGTCCGTGCTGTATGCTGGGGCGCTGCATATCGGGGCCGACTGCCTGTTCCAGGCCCTACTGGAACCCGATGCGTTGGAGATCCGGGTAGCGCCCATATGGGATTGCCGGTGCTTTTGGGTGAAACTGGAAGGCATAGGAACCCTGCGGCCTTGGCAGATTATAGGTGTTGCCATCCGGCATCAAATACATAGGAGCAGGCGAGGTAGCAAGCTATGGCACACCCCATCGAAAACATTATGAAAACCACCATGGAAGAGATCAAGCAGATGGTGGACGTAAATACCGTGGTAGGGACCCCCATTCTAACGGGCGCGGAGACCATGATCCTGCCCGTATCCAAGGTGAGCGTAGGCTTCTTTTCCGGAGGCGGGGAATACGGCGCCGGGAAGCCGGAAAAGGGCATGTGCCCCATCGCAAAAAGCGGGGCGGAGCTATCGGCGGACCAGGCGGAAACCGGCTATCCCTTTGCGGGCGCGTCCATTGGCGGCATGACCCTGACGCCTTTGGCATTTTTGTCCGTGACCAATGGGAATGTGAAGGTGCTGCCCGCCCAGAGCAATACCACCCTGGACCGGGCCATCGAGCTCATGCCCGAGGCCATCACCACCCTGGAGCAGGCCATCTCCGGCTTATGTAAGAAGGGGGCCGAAGAAGCGAAATGAGGGGGCGGCAAGTAAGGCGGTATTTTGCAGGCGCCATCGCCGCCCTGTGTTTCTGGCTTGCCCTGCCCGCCATGGCGGCGCAGGAGCCGGTATCCAGCGCGGCGGGGGCCATCCTGATGGAGGCGACCACCGGGAAGGTGCTCTACGCCAAGGACGCCCATAAGCAGCTGCCCATGGCCAGCACCACCAAGATCATGACGGCCCTGCTGGCCATCGAGCAAGGGGACCTGGACGAGCTGGTCACCACGGACGCCAGCGCCTATGGGGTGGAGGGCTCCAGTATGTATTTGCAGCTGGAGGAGACGATTAGCCTGCGGGATCTGCTCTATGGGTTGATGCTGCCCTCCGGGAACGATGCGGCGGTGGCCATCGCGGTACACATCGGCCATGGCGTGGAGCAGTTCGCCGATATGATGAACCAGCGGGCAAAGTCCCTGGGGGCGAAAAACACCTATTTTGTCACCCCCAACGGCCTGCCGGACCCGGACCATTATACCACCGCCTATGACCTTGCCTGCATCGCGGCGGCGGCCATGCAAAACCCCACCTTCCGGGAGATCGTATCCGCCCAGTATTACCGCACCAGCACCGGGGCGGTGCAGCGGACGTTTAAGAATAAGAACAAGATCCTGTGGAATTACGAGGGGGGAAACGGGGTTAAGACCGGCTATACCAAGGCGGCAGGCCGGTGCCTGGTGTTTGCGGCGGAGCGGGATGGAATGCAGCTGGTGGGGGTGCTGCTCAATTGCAACGACATGTTCGAGGAAGCGGAAACGCTGCTGGACTACGGCATGGAGCATTATGAGATGGTTCCCCTGGTAAAGGGCGGCCAGGCGGTGGCCAACCTGTACGTGGCGGATGGGATGAAAAACCGGTTGGCACTTTGCCCGGGGGAAGATATAATGGTACCAGTGGAAAAGGATGGCAGCAGCCTGTATAAGACCCGGGTGCTGCTGCCGGATATGGTAACGGCGCCCATAGAAGCCGGGCAGGTCTGCGGGGAAGTGGAGGTCCTGGAGGAGGACGGCACCCTTCGGGCCAAATTCGACCTGCTTGCCATGGAGGATGTGGATCAGGCCACGGTGGGCTTCTATATCCAAAAGCTGTTCCGGAATATGACGTAGGCGGTTCCAGGTTGCGCTTTGTTGCCTTAGGCGGAGGCTGCTTGGAGGACGTAAGCCCTGCCCAGGCAGGGCATTTCGGTGCGGCCGGGGGTAGGCGGCGCCAAGGATGTACATACGGAGGGGGAAATCGGGATGCGGCTGCAAAAGTATATGGCGGAGGCGGGGGTGGCTTCCCGCCGCAAGTGCGAAGATCTGATCCAGGCGGGCCGGGTCAAGGTCAACGGCCAGGTGGCCATCCTGGGGACCTGCGTGGAGCCGCAACAGGACCTGGTGGAGCTGGATGGGAAGCCCCTTGGCGAAAGCCAACGGAAGGTGACGGTGATCCTCCATAAGCCGAGGGGGGTCATGTGTACGGCCCAGGATCCTCAGGGAAGGCCCACGGTGGGGGAATATGTACGGGACCTGCCGGCGCGGGTATACAACGCGGGCCGGCTGGATTACGATTCCGAAGGGCTGCTGGTAATGACCAACGATGGTGAGCTGGCCTATCGGCTCACCCATCCCAAGTTTTGCATGGATAAGACCTATTCCGCCATCTGCGACGGGCTGCTGACAAAGGAACAGATCGCCGCGCTGGAGCAGGGAGTCCTTTTGGAGGATGGGCCTACCCACCCTGCCAAGGTGGAGGAGGTGTATCGGCTGCGCAATGGCAATACCGCCTTTAACATCACCATTCACGAGGGCCGGAACCGGCAGGTGCGGCGGATGCTGGAGGCGGTGGGCCATGAGACGCTGGCCCTCAAGCGGGTGGCGCTGGGGCCCCTGCGGCTGGGAGACCTGCCCAGCGGGGATTACCGGCCCCTGACGGACCAGGAATGGGACGCCCTGCACGCATGGCTGGAAAGCCATTAGCAAAAAATATGGCAAACCCGAAAGGGATTAAAATATCATTGGTAAAATTGACAAATCTCCTTGCGTACAAGTCTGGATTTATGTACAATATAAGTGGTCGGGTTTTGCTTGAACGCCTTGTTTCAAGGAACCATTATAACAATATCTTATATCAATTTACACTTGAAAAAGAATTATTAAGAAGGGAGGAACACAATTATGCAAAACATCAGTCCGTGGTTTGTGCTTGTGCTTGGCATGGCGACGGTTTTCATCGGGCTCATTTGCTTGATCCTGCTCACAAAGATTATGAGCGCTGTTATGGTCAAGAACAAAGGCGCGGCGCCCGCTGCCCAGGAAAAAGCCAAAATGCCTGCGGCGCAGGCCGCGGCCGTTCCCGCAGCGCTGAACATAGGGGACCGCAAGCTGTTGGATGCCATTCTTGCCGCATCCATTGCATGTGCCATGGGGACAGAGCCCCAGGGCTTGCGCATCCATTCCATTCGCTGCTTGTCCGCGGCCCCGGCGGGGGATCGCGGCCAGTTTGTAGCCGCGGTATCCGCGGCGGTAGCCACGGCCATGGGCACCGAGCCCCAGGGCTTACGGATCCACAGCATCAAACGCGTCTAACCCAAACCACAAATTATACAAAATCATCAGGAGGATGTACTCATGCGTAAATTCATCGTCAACGTCAACGGTTCTTCTTATGAAGTTGAAGTAGAAGAGATCGTCGCCGGCGCCGCGCCCGTTGCGGCTCCCGCCGCCCCTGCCGCCCCCGCTGCGCCCGCGCCTGCTCCTGCTCCCGCCCCTGTGGCTGCGCCCGTGCAGGCTGCCGCCGGCCAGGAGTCCGTGGAAGCGCCCATGCCCGGCAACATCATGGATGTGCGGGTCAAGGTGGGCGACGCGGTGAAGAGCGGCGATGTGCTGGCCATTTTGGAAGCGATGAAGATGGAAAATGAGATCATGGCCCCCCGGGATGGCAAGGTGGTGGCCGTAAACGTGGCCAAGGGCGCTACCGTCAATTCCGGCGACGTGCTGGTGGTGCTGGCCTAAGGCGTGTCCCCGCCCTCCCGGCGCGCCCGACCAGCCGCCGGGGGAGCGCCCCATTCGCCCAGGCCCGGACGAATGGGGCCCAACATGGCTGCTTATAAGCCATGCCGACTGACCTAAGGAGTTCTTCATGCAGAATTATATCGAACCAATTCAGGACTTTCTTAAGTCCACGGGTTTTTCTCAGCTGGTCGAAAATCCGCTGTGCCTGGTGATGATCGCCATCGCCTGCCTGTTGATGTATTTGGCCATCGTGAAGAAGTACGAACCCATGCTGCTGTTGACCATCGCCTTCGGTATGCTGCTGACCAACCTGCCCGGCGCCAACATGTACCATACCTACCTCTATGAGGGCGGACATGTGAACTGGGCCCAGTTCAGCCAGGATGCGGGCTTGATCGACTATCTGTACCTGGGCGTGAAGCTGGGGATCTACCCATCCCTGATCTTCATGGGGGTAGGCGCCATGACGGACTTTGGCCCCTTGATCGCCAACCCCCGCAGCCTGCTGCTGGGCGCGGCTGCCCAGCTGGGCATCTTCGTGGCCTTCATGGGCGCGCTGGCCCTTTCCGATATTTTCCCCGGGATCCAGTTTGGCTATAACGAAGCCGCGTCCATCGGCATCATCGGCGGCGCGGACGGCCCCACGGCCATCTATGTGACCTCCCAGTTGGCCCCGGCCCTCCTGGGCCCCATCGCGGTGGCGGCCTATAGCTACATGGCCCTGGTCCCCGTGATCCAGCCCCCCATCATGAAGGCGCTGACCACCAAGGCGGAACGCAAGATCGTCATGAAACAGCTTCGCCCGGTTTCCAAGGCGGAAAAGATCGTATTCCCCATCGTGGTGACCATTTTCGTTTCCCTGCTCCTGCCCTCCGCCGCGCCGTTGATCGGTATGCTGATGCTGGGCAACCTGTTCCGGGAATGCGGGGTGGTGGACCGCCTCAGCAAAACCGCTCAGAACGAGCTGATCAACATCGTTACCATTTTCCTGGGGGTTTCCGTTGGCGCCACCGCCACCGCCGAAGCCTTCCTCAACGGGCAGACCTTGGGCATCTTCGCCATGGGCGTGATCGCATTCGCCTTTGGTACGGCTGGCGGCGTGCTGCTTGCCAAGCTGATGAACCTGTTCTCCAAGGATAAGATCAATCCCCTTATCGGCTCCGCCGGCGTATCCGCCGTGCCCATGGCCGCCCGGGTATCCCAGGTGGTGGGCCAGAAGGAGAATCCCGGTAACTTCCTGCTCATGCATGCCATGGGCCCCAATGTGGCCGGCGTTATCGGCAGCGCCATTGCCGCGGGCGTGTTCCTGGCGCTGTTCCTCTAATGCCCGTGCCCTCTACCGTCTTTTAGGAGGTTTATTGAATGGCACATAAACTCATGATCACCGATACCATCCTGCGCGATGCCCACCAGTCCCAGGCGGCCACCCGTATGCGGGTGGAGGATATGCTCCCCGCCTGCGATATCCTGGACAGCATCGGCTATTATTCCCTGGAATGCTGGGGCGGCGCCACCTTTGACAGCTGCCTGCGCTTCCTGAACGAAGATCCCTGGGACCGGCTCCGCAAGCTGAAGAAGGCACTGCCCCATACCAAGCTGCAGATGCTGTTCCGGGGCCAGAACATCCTGGGCTACAAGCACTATGCCGACGACGTGGTGGAGCAGTTCTGCCGCAAGGCCATTGAAAACGGCATCGATGTGATCCGTATTTTCGACGCCCTGAACGATGTGCGCAACCTGGAAGCCGCCATCAAGTACACCAAGAAGTACGGCGGCATCTGCGAGCCCGCCATCAGCTACACCATCAGCCCGGTACACAACGAGGATTATTTCGTCAAGCTGGCCAAGGAACTGGTGCAGATGGGCGCGGACAATATCTGCATCAAGGATATGGCCAACCTGCTGCTGCCCTATGACGCCTATTCCCTGGTGAAGCGGCTCAAGAGCGAGGTGGATGTGCCCATTCACCTGCATACCCACAACACCACCGGCACCGGCGATATGACCTATCTGATGGCCGTGCAGGCGGGGGTGGATATCGTGGATTGCGCCCTGTCCCCCTTGGCCAACGGTACGTCCCAGCCCGCCACGGAATCCCTGGTGGCGACCCTGAAGGGGACGGAATACGATACCGGCTACGACCTGGAGCTGCTGGCCAAGGCGGCCAAGCATTTCCGCGGCGTGGCCCAGAAGCTCAAGGAGCAGGGCAGCCTGGACCCCAAGGTGCTCAGCGTGGATACCAACACCCTGATCTACCAGGTGCCCGGCGGTATGCTCAGCAACCTGATCTCCCAGCTGAAGCAGGCGGGGAAGGAGGAGAAGTACTATGACGTGCTGGCGGAGATCCCGGTGGTGCGCAAGGACTTCGGCTATCCGCCCCTGGTGACCCCCACCAGCCAGATCGTAGGCACCCAGGCCGTGTTCAACGTGCTCATGGGCCGGTACAAGACCTTCCCCAAGGAATCCAAGGCCTTGCTGGCCGGCGAATACGGCGCCCTGCCCGGCGTGGTCAACGAGGAAGTGCGCAAGATGGCCATTGGCGACAAGGAGCCCATTACCTGCCGCCCGGCCGATCTCCTGGCTCCCGAGCTGGATAAATACCGGGAGGAGATCAAGGACTACATGGAGCAGGAAGAGGACGTGCTCAGCTACGCCCTGTTCCCCCAGGTGGCCATGAAGTTCTTCGAGGCCAGGAAGGCGGCCCGGGAACCCAAGCCCGCAGAACCCGCGCCCGCCCCGGCGCCTGCACCGGTTGCGGCCCCCGCGCCTGCGCCTGCTGCGCCCGCCGGCGTCACCACCCTGTATGTGGAGGATCTCTCCATCTAACAACCCTTACATGCTGGAAGGGGGCTGGAACATCCGGCCCCCTTTTTGCGTGCCGGAAAGGGGGAACGGCCTTTGCCTCTCGCATTCGCTCCCGGGAGAAGCAGGAGGCTCCTTGAGGGTTCACCCCTGATTAGGGCCGGATGGGTCCTAAGGGGCTACCCCGGCTTTAGAACGGCTGCAGGACAGGCGGTTTCAGCCCCGTTTGCGCTGCCGAAGGCTGTTCCGGCCAACCGGAACCGGCTTTGGCGGCGCAAGGCGGGAATCCGCGGGGAGAAGCCCCTGTACCCGGCCCCACGGAAGGCCGGGGGAGACCGGCATCCAGGCTCGCCGCCGTTGCACATCCGTAAGGGGGTGGAACATCCGGCCCCTTTTCGCGCGTCTCGGGAAAGCTGCCGCCAACTTCTATGCGCGCTCACTGGATGGGATAAATCCGCAGCGGCTTCCCGCATGACAGGCGCCGGGGCCTATGATGACCCCGAAAAGGCGGGGCAACGCGCACCCGCCCACCGTTTCCCGGCTTAGAGAAAGGGGAATGGGTGGTGACCCCATACCCATCCGAAATGCTTCCCCCCGGCAGCGAACCGATGGCAAAAGGAAGCTTTCATTTGCTTGCCTGTGCTGCAAGAATTGCATCCTATGGATTTTTTGTTGCCTTTTTTCCGGTGATTTGCTACAATAATGCAAGTACATGCAATTCTAGCGTCATTCTTGAAGGAGGCTCCTGGCGGATATGCACATCATGCTCACCAATGACGATGGGGTTTATGCCTATGGGATCCTGGCCCTGGCCAAGGCGTTGCTGCGCCAGGGGGAGAACCGGATCAGCATTGTGGCGCCGGACCGCGAGCAAAGCGGTACCGCCCATTCGTTTACCTTTTTAACCCCCTTGCACGCTGAATCCACCGATCTGGAAGGGCTGGATGCGGGGACCGCCTTCCGGGTAAACGGCACGCCCACGGACTGTGTGAAGGTCGGGACCAGCAACCTGATGGGGGATAAGCCGGATTGTCTGATATCCGGGATCAATCATGGGCAAAATCTGGGCATAGACACCACCTATTCCGGCACGGTATCCGCCGCGCTGGAGGGGGCGCTGCTGGGGATCCCCAGCATGGCGGTATCCCTGGTGGGGAGCATGAGAAAGCTGGGGGAGAAGAAGCAGGCCTTTTTTGACGCGGCGGCGGACATCGCCGCAGAGCTGTTGCCCCGTTTCCTGAAAAGCGGTAGCCTGCTGTGGAACGTCAACATCCCCGCCCTGCCCAGGGAACAGTTGAAGGGCGTCCGTTTTACGCCCCTTGCCCGGCAGATCTACGACGGGATATACGAGGAGCGGGAGGACCCACGGGGCCGGCGGTATTTTTGGACGCCGGTCAGCGTGCACTATACCCACGACGCCCAGACGGATTGCGATATCCGCTGGGTGCAGGAAGGATATGTAGCCGTTACGCCCCTGGTGCAGGATATGACGGATTACCAAGCCTTGCAGCGGATGCAGAACGAGGCGGAATAAGTAGAGGAGAGAATATATGGAAAACGCGGATCTGCTGGTTCGAATCAACCAAAATTTCAGCAGCTTCAGCAAAGGGCAACGGCTCTTGGCCAACTATATTATGGAGAATTACGACAAGGCGGCCTTCGTGACGGCCTCCCGTATGGGGCATACGGTGGGGGTCAGCGAGTCCACGGTGGTGCGTTTTGCCTATGCCCTGGGCTATGATGGCTATCCTGAATTGCAGCGGGCCTTGCAGGAGCTGATCCGCAACCGGCTTACCGCCGTGCAACGGATCCAGCTGACCTCCGAGCTGGACGAGGATGAGATCCTGACCAACGTGCTCAAAAGCGATATCGCCAACCTTCGGGCCACCATCGATACGGCGGACAACGCCACCTTCAACCGGGTGGTGGACGAGCTGTTCCAGGCGAAGAAGGTCTACATCGTGGGCATGAAAAGCGCGTCGCCCCTGGCGCAGTTTTTGGGCTATTACCTGGGGTTCGTGCTGGACAACGTGGTGACGGTTAACGCTTCCTTTGGGGACGCCTACGAGAGCATGATCCGGGTGGGTCCGGAGGATCTATGCGTGGGCATCAGCTTCCCCCGGTATTCCTCCCGGACCGTAGAAGCCCTTTCCTTTGCAAAAAGCATGGGGGCCAAGGTCGTGGCCATTACGGACGGCATGTTTTCCCCCATTGCGGAATTGGCGGATTACGTGCTACTGGCCCATAGCGACATGGCTTCCTTTGCCGATTCCCTGACGGCGCCCTTGAGCCTGATCAACGCCATGATCGTGGCGGCAAGTATGCGTAGGCGGGACGATGTATACGACCGGCTGGATCAGCTGGAAAACCTCTGGCGCAGGCAAAAGGTCTATATGGCCGCCCGGGGGACAGACGGGGGAACGGAGCGGGATCGATGAAGCGGATCGCGGTGATCGGCGGCGGCCCGGCCGGTATGCTGGCCGCAGCGGAGGCGGCCGGCATGGGGAACCAGGTCATCCTGCTGGAGCAAAACGAGAAAACAGGCAAGAAGCTCTATATCACCGGCAAGGGCCGTTGCAACCTGACCAACGCCTGCCCGGTGGAGGAAATGTTCGACAACATTCCCCGCAACCCCAAGTTCCTGTACAGCGCCCTGTACGGCTTTACCAACCGGGACGTGATGGCCCTGGTGGAGTCCATGGGGGTCAAGCTGAAGGTGGAGCGGGGCCAGCGGGTGTTTCCGGAATCGGATCGCGCCAGCGATGTGATCAAGGCCCTCAACGCCTACATGCAGGCCAAAGGCGTGGAGGTGCGGCTGCACAGCCGTGTGGAGGCGTTGAAAACGGACCAAGGGGGCTTCATCGTAACGGTCAACGGCCAGGAGCTACCCGTTGCAGCGGTGATTTTGGCCACCGGCGGGAAAAGCTATCCTTCAACGGGATCGGATGGTTCCGGGTATGAATTGGCCCGGCGCTTGGGCCATACCCTCGTCCCCTGCAAGCCCTCCCTGGTGCCCCTGGAGACGGAGGAGGCCTGGCCGCAAAAGGCCATGGGCCTTTCTTTGCGGAACGTGCGGCTCCAGGCCATGCAACGGGGCAGGACGGTGTTTTCCGAGCTGGGGGAGCTGCTGTTTACCCACTTCGGGGTATCGGGCCCGCTGGTGCTGTCTGCCAGCAGCCGCATCGCGGAGGATCCAAGGGGCTGCCGCCTTTCCATCGATCTGAAGCCCGGCTTGGACCCGGAGGCCTTGGACCGGCGGGTGCAACGGGATTTTGAAAAGAATAACCGGCGGCAGTTTGCCAATAGCCTAGGGGAGCTTTTGCCGGCCAAGCTCATACCGGTGCTGGTGGAGCTTTCCGGGATACCGGGGGATATAGGCGTTAGCAGCATTACCCGGGCCCAGCGGCAGCGGTTTTGCGGGCTGCTGAAGGACTTGCCGTTGACCGTGAAGGGCCCCCGGGACATCCAGGAAGCGGTGATCACCCGGGGCGGCATCCCGGTGAAGGAGGTGGACCCGTCCACCATGGGCTCCAAGCTGGTGAAGGGCTTGTACTTTGCCGGAGAGATGCTGGATGTGGACGCCTATACCGGCGGCTTCAATTTGCAGATCGCCTGCTCCACCGGGGTGTTGGCCGGACGCAGCGCGGGCGCGGCCGAAAGGGGATAAATGTAGCCATGTATTTGAATATCGCAATCGACGGCCCTGCAGGGGCGGGGAAGAGCACCATCGCCAAGGCGGTGGCACAGGCGCTGGGCATCCTGTACCTGGACACGGGGGCCATGTATCGGGCCATGGCCCTGAAAGCCCTGCGGGCAGGGGTTGACCCCCAGGACCCGGAAGCGGTGGAACCATTGCTACCGGATACGGATATCTTTGCAAGGAATATAGATGGGGTGCAGCACACCTATCTGGACGGGGAGGATGTATCCCAGCTGCTGCGGACCCAGGAAATGGCCAGGGCCGCCTCGGACATAAGCGCCATACCCCAGGTGCGCATCAAGCTGGCCCAGGTGCAGCGTGCCGTGGCCCAGGCGGGGGATGTGGTGATGGATGGGCGGGAGATCGGCTCCTATGTGCTGCCGGATACGCCCCATAAGTTCTTTGTGACCGCGTCCCTGGAGGAGCGGGCCAGACGCCGCTGGACCGAGCTGCAGGCAGCCGGGAAGGCCGGCGGCCGCACCTTGGCAGACATTCAGGCGGAGGTAGCCCAGCGGGATTACAACGATTCCCACCGGGCGTTTGCACCCTTGGTGCAGGTGCCCGACGCGGTGGTGATCGACACCACCCATATGTCCATTTCCCAGGCGGTGGATGCGGTGCTGAATAAATTGCCGGGCAAAGGCGAGGTGGAGCCAACATGATCTATTTTTTTGGGAAATATATCCTAGGCCCGTTCATTCTCCTTTTTTGGCGGCCCCGGGTATTCGGCGGGAAGCATCTTAGCGTGAAAGGCCCTGCCATTTTTATCGCCAACCATCTTTCCATGGCGGATCCGCTTTTGATCGCCCTTTTAAGCCCCCGGGTGGTCCATTTCATGGCCAAAAAGGAGATCTTCCAAAACCCCATCGGGCGGTGGTTTTTCCAGGCGCTGTTCGCCTTCCCCATCAACCGGAAAACGGCGGATCTGGCTTCCTTGCGCAACGCTATGACGGTACTGCACCAGGGAAAGGTGTTTGGGATCTTCCCGGAGGGCAAGCGATCCATTACCTATGCGCTGGATGAGCTGGAGCATGGGGCCGCGTTTTTGGCCCTAAGGAGCGGGGCGCCCCTGGTGCCCATCTACATCCATCCCAGCAGCTATCGCACCTGCCGGCCCAAGGTTTATGTCGGAGAACCCTTAAATCCGGCAGCCATCGTGGAAGGCGTGTCCCGGCCGGAACAGGCCGGGGTGCTGACGGCGGCCATGGAAGCCGCCCTGCTGGATAACCGGGAGAAACTGGAGGCGGCCCTATGCAGGTGATCCCGGCCAAGCATATCGGATTTTGTTTCGGGGTGGAGCGGGCCATCTCCCTGGCCAGGGAGGCTGCCGCAAAGGGCTGCGTCTATACCTACGGCGCCCTGATCCACAATGGGGACGTGATTGCCAGGCTGGAGCAGGAGGGCATCCATGCGGCGGAACGCTTGGAGGATATCCCGGAGGGGGCTACGGCGGTGATCCGCTCCCATGGCCTTTCTCCAACGGAACGGCGGGCATTGGAACGGCGGGCGGGCAAGGTATGGGACGCGACCTGCCCCTTTGTGGCCCGGATCCATAGCATCGTTGCGGAGCAGGCAGAAGCGGGCCGGACGATTCTGCTCTTCGGCGCGGCCGCCCATCCGGAGGTGCGGGGCATTGCCGGCTATGGGGAAAGGAGCCGGGTATATATCCTGGAAGGGGTGGAGGACGCCCGGGCGCTGCCGCCGGTGGACCAGGCTTGCCTGGTTTCCCAGACCACGGCCAAGGTGACGGATTTCCGGATGGTGGAAGAAATATTGCGAAAAAAGATAAAAGATTTGAAAGTATTTCATACCATCTGCACGGAGACCCAACAGCGGCAGGAAGAAGTGGAAACGCTAAGTAAAAAATGCACGCGCATATTGGTGGTTGGTGGACATAATAGTTCTAATACGCAAAAGTTGGCTGCCGTATGCAAAAAAAACTGTAAACATGTGCAATCTATAGCCAACCTTGAAGAAGTTTTGCTTGAAAATATTGATACAAATGATATAATAGGGGTTGTTGGAGGCGCGTCGACGCCGAATTGGATAATAATGGAGGTTATAACAAGGATGAGCGAACTGGAAAAGACGATGGCTGAAAGCCCCGAATTGGAAAAGGTAGAGGCGGAGGAAGCAGCTACCGTCGAGACGTCCGTGCCGGCCGAGGCCGCCGCAGCGGAGCCTGTGGAAGCCCCCGCGGCGGAAGCACCTGTAGCCGAAGAAGCGGCCGAACCCAGCTTTGAGGAAGCATTCGAAAAGACCTTGGTTCGTATTCGGAATGGGCAGATCATCAAGGGCACGGTGCTTCAAATTGTAAATGGTGAAGTTGGTATTGATATCGGCTACAAAGCGGATGGCTATATCCCACGGAGCGAATTCTCTGCTGACCCCGATGTCGATCCCGCGGATACCATCAAGGTGGGCGATGAGATCGAGGTGGAAGTCCTCAAGGTAAACGACGGCGAAGGTAACGTGCTTCTCTCCCGCAAGAATGTAGAGAGCAAAAAGCTTTGGGACAACCTGATGGAGGATGAGGACATCCAAAATAAGGTGTTCGAAGGCGTTGGTAAGGAAGTGGTCAAGGGCGGCCTGATCGCCACCATCGAAGGCATTCGCGCCTTTATCCCCGCTTCCCAGCTTTCCACCAAATATGTTGAGAACATCGGCGACTATGTAGGCCAGACGTTGAGCCTCAAGGTCATCGAAGTGGACAAGGCCCGCAAGCGCATCGTGGCTTCCCACAAGGCCGTTATGCTGGAAGAGGCGGAAGCCCGCCGCAAGGAGCTGTGGAGCAAGCTGGTGGTCGGTTCCAAGGTGCATGGCGTGGTTCGCCGCATCACCGACTTCGGCGCGTTTGTGGATATCGGCGGCATCGACGGCCTGGTGCATGTGACCGACGTGGCCTGGGGCCGGGTCAAGCATCCTTCCGACGTGCTGTCCATCGGCCAGGAAATCGAAGTCCTCATCCGGGATGTGGATGTGGAAAAGCAGCGGGTATCCCTGGGCTATAAGCAGCTGCAGCCCAAGCCCTGGACCATGGCGGATCAGAAGTATCCCGTTGGCTCCATCGTAGAGGGCAAGGTGGTGCGCATCGTACCCTTTGGCGCCTTTGTGGCACTGGAGCCCACCATCGACGGCCTGATCCACATTTCCCAAGTGGGCGTCAAGCGGATCGAAAAGGTAGAAGACGAGATCAACGTGGGCGACATGGTTCGCTGCAAGGTGCTGGATGTAAATCCCGAGGCTAAGCGCATCAGCCTGAGCCGGCGGGAAGTCATCCTGGAGGAGAATCCTGAGATCGCTGAGCAGCTGGCTGCCGAGCGCGCCGAGCGGGAGCGCATCGCCCAGGAGCGGGCTGAGCAGCGGGCCGCGGCCAACGAAGCCCGCGCCCGTCAGCAGCAGGAGCGCAGCGAGCGCAGTGAGCGGGCCGAGCGGGTCGAGCGGGCTGAGCGCGCCACCTCCGGCGAGCGCCGGGAGCGCCGTCCCCGCCGGGAGGACGCGGATTACGATCTGCCTCCCGTACAGCAGTCCACCACTTCCTTGGCGGATCTGTTCTCCGGCTTCAAGCCCATGGACGAGTAACGGGATAATGCATAGCAAAAGCCCCCAAGTTTTGGGGGCTTTTTTCTGTGGCAAGGGCGCGGCGCAGAGGGCTTTATGGAAGGGGATTGGCCCTTGGCCGGCTATTGGATGCGCTTTGCAAAACGGATCCGACGAGGCCGCCCTAGAGTAGGGGGGCGAACAAGCGGAGCACTTGCTGGGTGATCCGGTAGAAGAACCCGCCCTTGCACTCTTCCAGGCGCACCAGATGGCATTTTTGCAGGATATTCAGATAGTCCGCCTTGATGTCTTGGATGCAAGGGCAATCATACAGCAGGCACCCGCATTCAAAATGCAGATACAGGCTGCGATAATCCATATTGACGCTACCCACGGAGGCGATGCTGTCATCGGAAACGGACACCTTTGCGTGCATGAATCCCGGCGTAAATTCATAAATGCGCACCCCGGCTTCGATCAGCTCCGGATAATAGGAACGGGTGGTTTGATGGACGGGGGGTTTATCCGGGATGTAGGGGGTAATGATCCGCACATCCACGCCGCTTTTGGCGGCCAGGGTTAGGGCCCGCATCAGGATATCGTCTATGATAAGGTAGGGCGTGGCGATATACACATAGTCCTGGGCGGACTGGATGATACGAAGATAGGCGCTATGGCCGGTAAGCTCCTGGTCCATGGGGCTGTCCGCATAGGGCTGGACAATGCCCTGGCTGTCCTGGGAGAGAGGGGGAAGGTCCGTAGGATACAGGCTTAGCACCGAGCTGAGGTCCAGCTCTTCCCAATAATCCCACAGCTGCAAAAACATCAGCGTAAAGCTCCAGGCAGCCTTCCCTTGAAGGCATAGAGCAGCATCCTGCCAATAGCCGTGCTTTTCATAGGCGTTGATATATTCATCCGCCAGGTTTGCGCCTCCTGTAAACGCCACTTTGCCGTCGATCACCAGGATCTTGCGGTGGTCCCGCTGGTTTTGCACTGAGGACAGGAAGGGCTGGAAGGGATGAAACTTGCGGCATTGAATGCCTTTGGCTTCCAGGGTTTTATGGTAGTTGGAGGGCAGAGTCAAAAAGCAGCCCACATCGTCGTACATGATCCGCACGTCCACGCCTTCTTTGGCTTTACGCTCCAGGATCTCCAATACGGAATTCCACATGGTGCCTTCTTCGATGATGAAGAATTCCAGGAAGATGTATTTTTCGGCTTTTTCCAGCTCCGGCAGGAGCCGGGAGAAAAATACCTGGCCAGGGCTTAGGTATTCGCTTTGGGTATGGTCGTAAGCAGGGTAGCCGCAGGTGCCGTGCATATATTTGAGCAAAGGGCTGTACTTTCCCACGTTTCCGGAAAAGGCCATGCCGGATTCCGCGTTGGGCAGGTAGAAAATAGGCCGCAATACATCCCGACGCCTGGCCAAAAGCTTGCGCACATAATTGGTGCCCCTTTGCAGGCTATATAAAAGGTAGAGCAATCCGCCCACGATGGGTACCAGCAGAATCAAAAACACCCATGTTAATTTGGCGTTGGGGTCCCCTTGCTTGGAAATGATATGGAGCACTGTGCCGATGCTGATCACGGTCAACAAGCCCCGGAGGACTTCCGAGGTGGCGGAGGTACTGCTGATCAGGTAAAACAAAAAACCCGCCTGTAACAGGATTAAGATGGTCACAAAAAGCCTGCGTCGTACCAGGGCGCGTTTCCATTTCTGCTTCATGCATCTCCCCAAGCTCCATGCGTTCATTTTGGCGCAGCGATTCGCCGCCCTTGCACAAGCCTTGATACAAATCATTATAGCAGAAGAACAGCCTGCTGCCTAGCGTTTCCAGGACGCGGGCTATTCCCGGCCCATTTTGCGAAAACAGGACTGTCTCGTCCTGTAGAAATAAGCCCTTCGGGAGAGCCACGTTAGGGAACCCCCTTAAGAAAGGGCGGAGAAAGGACGCTGCAAAAGGAACACAGGCATACTGGGACGCCACCTTGCCGTTGTGGAGGATGCCCAGCCGGCGTGCGCCCCCCGGTTCATGCGACGATAAATGGCCCTGTGTCAATCCGGCTCAACCGAAGCGACGGCGTTTACAGGCAGGCCGAACAAAACGGCGAGCCAAGGCTGTTAAACGCAGCGCATTTCTTATGGCGCCGCTCCTTTATGGACGGCGCCGTAAGAAAACCATTTGAATGGATCGGCAAAGGCATGGATTTCCGCTGTGCAACGGGGCGGGGAACGGCCTTTGACATAAATCGATCCGTTTGATATTTTAGCCTTGACAATCGAATAAGAAAATGGTAAGATTATCATCGTTCGAGTGAGATCTGGGTGTGGCGCAGTTTGGTAGCGTGCTTGAATGGGGTTCAAGAGGCCGGAGGTTCAAATCCTCTCACCCAGACCAAAACAGGATCCGGTGGGTCCTGTTTTTATTTTGCTTGCAGGTTGTTCGAAGGCTGGGTCCGATTGCGGCCAAACATAAATCAACGGGAAACGCATAAATTTTTACTTGCCTTTTTCAGGAAAGATGCTACCCTTGTATTCGAAGGGAAAGAAAGGGAACCCGTATGGATTATGATATGCTTGTGAATTTGGCCATGGAAATGGGCTGTACCCTTATGGCCAGCGGCGCGGAAATATACCGAGTGGAGGAATCCCTAAACCGGCTTCTGGCAGCCTATGGCCGGCAGGACGCTCAGGTGTTCGCCATCCCCAGCTGCCTGATCGTCAGCTTGCAGGGGGAGGGCGGCCGTTCGGTGACCCGTATGTCCAGGATCCCGGCCCATGGGACGGATATCGAGCTCTTGGAACGGTGCAACGATCTATGCCGGCGCCTGTGCCAGCAGACGCCGCCCCTGGAAGAGGGGATCGCATCGGTGGATGCTTTGCGCATAGGCGCAAGGCGGTATCGGCCCATGCAGACCCTGTTCGGCTATGCGTTGGCCCCGGCTTCCTTTACCGCCCTGTTTGGCGGGGATCTGTGGGATAGCTTATGCGCGTTCCTATGCGGCGGCCTGGTGGGCTTGTGCTTGCAGGGGGGCGTAAAGTGGATGGGCCGCAATGTGTTTTTGCGGACCGTGGTATGCAGCGGGATCGCTGCGCTGCTTGCCTTGCTGCTATTCAACCTGGGCCTGGGCAACAATGTGGACCTGATCACCATCGGTACGTTGATGCTGTTGGTGCCGGGTGTCGCCATAACCAATTCCATGTGGGAGCTGGTGGCGGGGGATACCTATTCCGGCCTGAGCCGGATGGCAGAGGCGATTTTGGTGGCCACTGCCATTGCGCTGGGAGCAGCGGCCGGGCTGGGGCTTGGACAGCTGCTTTAGAAGCAAAGGAGGCGCTTGATGGTTACCGGTCTGCTGGAGCTTTGCCAGCGTTTTATCCTGCCGTGTTTTTATGCCTTTTCCGCCTGCGTTGGCTTTACCCTGATCTTTAACGTTCACGGAAAGGGCAAGGTGATCTGCGGGCTGGGAGGCGCCCTGGGATGGTTGGTCTATCTCCTGGTGGGGGAAAGCATCCTGGGGGCTTTTGTAGCTGCCCTGAGCATTGGGTTCTACTCGGAGATTATGGCCAGGCTTCGCCGTTACCCGGTGACAGGCTACCTTTTGATTTCCCTGTTGCCCCTGGTACCGGGGGGCGGCATTTATTACGCCATGCGCTACTGCGTGCTGGGGGATACGATGCTGTTTTTATCTACCCTACTGCACACCTTTGGCGTTGCCGCAGCCCTGGCAATAGGCGGGACCTTGTCATCCACCCTGTTCCGCAACGTCATCCTGCGGGCTTTGCCCCACAGAGGCGGATAGGGGGATGCAAGTTTCGGAAGGGGGAAACGGATGCAGGGAAGGTGTTCATTATTTAAGGAACGATCTGTTGGTTTCGTGTTTACCGCTTACAACCCAGGCGTTAATTTATTTTTTTGCTGAAAAAACATTGACCATCCGATCGTAACATGATATAACGAAAAATGTATTTTTGCCCTTGCGCCTTGGTTTGCAGGGCAAACGGAGGGATTATCATGCTGGGCGCGGCCTTGGGCGGAATAACGGGAGGCATACAGCTGTATCTGCTGATACTGGTTGCGGCCTCGGTAGAACAATGCAGTGTCAAAATATGGCCGCTGGTGGTGCAGTTCTTTTGCCCGATGATCGGCCTTGGCCTGTGCGCCATCCTATGGCGCAGCCAGATCTTACACTGTGCAATCGCCATGTCCGGGGTGCTCCTGGTGGGGGCTTTGGTAAAATGTATTGGTGTGCGCAGGAGAAAGAAGGATAGGGAATGAAATTGCTTGGTGAGTATTGGCTGTTGATCCTGGGCCTGCTAATGGGGATCGGCGGCTGGAGTTGGCGCCGGGCGCTGGGAAAGGGTGAGATATCCAAAAGCCGGAAAAAGAAAAGGCTTTGGGCTACCATTCTGATGCTGGCAGGCGGCTGGTGCTTTATGGTGCGGCTGTTGCAGCTGGTGTTCGGCACAAAGGAGGCGGAGGCCTTTTCCGTGAGCATATGGGCGCCCAGGATGCAGCTGGGCGGCATGACCATCAGTTCCACGGTGGTGGTCACCTGGGTGGTAATGGGCGTCCTGCTGCTGCTGGCCTTGCTGATCCGCATCTTTGTGATCCCCCATATGACCGACCGGCCCCATGGCGTACAAAACGTATTGGAGATCGCCGTGGAAGCCCTTTGCAAATATACCAAGAGCAACGTGGGGGACCTGGGGGATAACCTGCCTGCGTATTTGTTCACCGTAGCGGCCTTTATGATCGGCTGCGCTTCGGTGGAGCTGATGGGAGTACGGGCGCCTACGGCGGATATCACCATGACCTTTGCCATGGCCCTGATCACCTTTGTGCTGATCAACTATTACGGCATACGCAAAAAGGGCGTTTTCGGCCGGATCCGGTCCATGGCCCAGCCTACGCCCGTGGTGTTCCCCATCAAGATCGTTTCGGATTGCGCCGTTCCGGTATCCATGGCGTGCCGGCTGTTCGGCAACATGCTGGGCGGCATGATCGTAATGGATCTATTGTATTCCGCGTTGGGCAATGCCGCTGTGGGCATCCCCAGCGTGGTGGGCCTGTATTTCAATGTGTTCCACCCCTTGATTCAGGCGTATATCTTTATTACCCTGACCCTTACCTTTATCCACGAGGCCGTGGAATAAACGATTGCTTTGCTACAACGATAAGATATGGAGGATATGACAATGAATACTGGATTGACCGCCATCGCTGCCGCTCTGGCCCTGCTTCCCTGCACCGCTGCCGGCCTGGCCATGGGCCTTGCCACCGGCAAAGCCGTAGACGCCACCGCCCGTCAGCCGGAAGCTTCCGGAAAGATCAGCTCCACCCTGCTGTTGGGCCTGGCGCTTACCGAGTCCTGCGCGATTTACGGCTTTGTTTCCGCGCTGATCATTGCGTTTACAATGGCATAAGGAGCGATCGCTGTGGAATTATACCCCATTGATATTGCGATACATTTGCTGAATATTATCGTGCTGTACGTGCTGCTGCGGCTTCTGGTATGGAAGCCGGTGCGCAAGTTTATGGCGGGCCGGGAGGAACGGATCCAATCCCAGCTGGACCAGGCGGAAAAGGCCCAGGCGGAAGCCCAGGCCGCCCAGGCGGAATATACGCAAAAGTTGGCCGCTGCCCAGGCGACCTGCGAGCAGCTCATGGCGGAGGGCCGCAAGCAAGCGGCTGTATCCGGCCAAAAAATATTAGCCCAGGCCCAGGAGGAAGCGGGCCGCATCCTGGAAAAGGCCCATGCCGACGCCCAGGAGGAAAAGGTGCGGGCCATGGATGACGCAAAGGGCGAGCTGGCCCACCTGGCGGTGGAGCTGGCGGGACGGGTGTTGCGCTTTGACGAGGAGACCAAGTCCCGCATTGCCCAGGGCCGCAGCGACCGGAAGGGAACGCGGGAGGGCGTGCTGAAAACCGCCCGCCCCCTATCCAGCCAGGAGCAGGCCCAGGTTACCGCCCAGCTGGAGGAGCTTTTGGGCTGCGGGCTGAAATTGGATTGCCAGGTAGACCCGCAGCTGATTGGCGGATACGCGGCCTACATCGGGGGCAACGTATACGATTTCAGCTATGCTTCCCAGCTGGCTGCCATGAAGCAGCAGCTGGCGTAAGGGAGACGAATGATGTTACAATTCGATCCGGCCTCTATGGGGGCCTTTTTAGCAGAAAAGCTTGGGGCCTATGCGCCCCATATGGTCAAATACGAATACGGCACCGTGATCAGCTGCGGGGACGATATCGTGCGGATCCAGGGGCTTTCCCAAGCCAAATACGGGGAATTGCTGGCCTTTGAAAACGACGTGTACGGCATCGCCCTGGACATGGGGCTGGACGGGGTAAGCGCCGCGCTTTTAAGCCGGGGCGGCTTTGTGCCGCCGGGCAGCGTAGCCAAGGGAACCGGCAGGGTCGCGGATATTTGCGTTGGTAAGGAGCTGCTGGGTCGGGTTATCGACCCGTTGGGCAGACCGCTGGATTGCAAGCCCCTGGAGGGGCGTACCTTCCGCAGGCTGGAATCCCCGGCGCCTGCCATCATGGACCGGGCGCCGGTGGATACCCCTATTGAGACGGGTATTTTGGCCATCGACAGCATGATCCCCATCGGCCGGGGCCAGCGGGAGCTTATCATCGGCGACCGGCAAACGGGCAAAACCTCCATCGCCCTTGCGGCCATGATGAACCAGCAGAGCTCCAACGTAATATGCGTATACTGCGCCATCGGCCAGAAGGCCTCCAGCGTGGCCAACTTGGTGCATACCCTTCAGGAAAAGGGCGCCATGGAGCATACGGTGGTGGTGGCCTCCACCGCTGCGGACAGCGCCGCCATGCAGTATTTAGCCCCCTATGCCGCCTGCGCGGTAGCGGAGCATTTCATGTATAACGGCCAGGACGCCCTGGTGGTCTACGACGACCTGTCCAAGCACGCGGTGGCCTACCGGGCCATGTCGCTGCTGCTGCGGCGGCCCTCCGGCCGGGAAGCTTATCCCGGGGACGTTTTTTACCTGCACTCCAGGCTTTTGGAGCGGGCCGCCAGGCTTTGCGAGGAAAAGGGCGGCGGATCCATGACCGCCCTGCCCATCGTGGAGACCATGGCGGGGGATATCTCCGCCTATATCCCCACCAATGTGATCTCCATTACCGACGGCCAGATCTACCTGGAGAGCGAGCTGTTCCACGCGGGGGTGCGGCCGGCGGTCAACGTGGGCCTATCCGTATCCCGGGTGGGCCGCAGCGCCCAGCATCCCGCCATGAAAAAGGTCTCCGGCAACCTGCGCATGGAGGTAGCCCAGTATCGGGATATGGCGGTGTTCGCCCAGTTCGGCGCAGATGTGGACGCGGTTACGAAAAAGCTTCTGGACCGGGGCGACCGGATGACCGAATTGCTCAAGCAGCCCAAGGAGCAGATCCTGCGGCTTTCCGCCCAGACGGCCCTGCTGCTGGCATTTCAATGCGATGCGTATAAGGATGTGCCTGTAAAGGACATTTCCCGCTTTGAAGAGGGCCTGCTGGCGCATTTGGATAAAGCTCACGCCACGCTGGTACAGGGCATCGACAACAGCAAAGACCTGAACGACCACATGAAAGAAGCCCTTCGCAAGGCCATATTGGATTACGCGGAAAGCTGGGAGGCTTAGACCATGCAGACCGTCAGCGAGATCCGACACCATATCCATGCGGTGACCCAGACCCGTAAGATCACCAGCGCCATGGAGACGGTTTCTTCTGCTAGAATGAAGAAATTCGCGGTGCACATCCCCTACAATAATACCTATTACCAGCGGCTGCAATCCGTCATGAAGGATATCCTGGCCTCTTCCCAGGATGTGAATCATCCCTATTTGCTCCGGCATCGGGGCCACCGCCACACCTATATCGTTATCGCGGGGGATAAGGAAATGGCGGGCAGTTACAACGCCAATATCCTGCGGATGGCCTATGAGGAGATCCGCAAGGATCCGGATTGCAACGTGGTAACCGTGGGCATTATCGCCACCCGCTTTTTTCGCAAGCGGGGGATCGAGCCCATTTTCGACGTACAGGGCATTGCCCAGAACCCCACCCTATATAACGCTTCCCAGCTGGCGTTGCCGGTGATGGAGCTGTTTGATAAGGATAAGACCGACGAAATTTTCGTGTTCTACACCCTGTATGCCGGGCCGGACGGCAGGCCGGTGAACGCCCCCCATAAGGCGCGGCTTTTGCCCATACGGCTGCGGGATTATGAAAAGGTCCAGGCTACGGAGGAGCTGCGGGATGTGATCTATAATCCCTCCCCCCAGGAGGTGTTCGATCAGCTGGTGCCCCAGTTCATCATATCCCGGCTTTTTGATAACCTGGTGCAATCCTATGCAGCGGAACATTATGCCCGTATGAACGCCATGCAGAGCGCCACCCGGAATGCGGATACGCTGCTTAAGCAATTGCAGCTGGACCTGAACATGGCCCGGCAGACCCAAATCACCAATGAGATCGCGGAAATCAGCAGCAGCAGCGTTGCCATCGAGGATGCACGATCCAAGAAAAAGGAGGAGCCACCTATGGAACAGGGGCTGGAAAAAGCCATTATTTCAAAGATCAGCGGGCCTGTGTTGACCGTACAGTATCCGCCCTCGGAAAGCTTTCGGCTCCATGACCTGTTGGTCACGGAAAATGAGGTGCATCTGGAGGTGGCCTCCCATACCTCCAACGGGGAATGCAAATGCATTGCCATGGAATCCACCTATGGCCTGCACTGCGGCATGGCGGTATCCAATACCGGCGCCTGCATCCAGGTTCCCGTTGGGGAGCAAACCCTGGGGCGGGTGGTGGATGTGCTGGGGAATCCCCTGGATAAAGGCCCTGCCCTTACCGGGGAACGCTGGGGCATCTACCGGGACGCGCCCGCCTTCCAAGACCTGAGCCCCAAGACCACCTTCTTCGAGACCGGCATCAAGGTGATCGATCTTTTGACCCCGTATGCAAAGGGCGGAAAGATCGGCCTATTCGGCGGGGCAGGGGTGGGCAAGACCGTGCTGATCCTGGAGCTCATCTACAACATCGCCAAGGAGCATGGAGGCTATTCCGTATTCACCGGGGTAGGGGAGCGAAGCCGGGAAGGCAACGACCTGATCCACGATATGCGCTCCTCCGGGGCCATCTCAAAGACCGCCATGGCCTTTGGCCAGATGAACGAACCTCCGGGATCCCGTATGCGGGTGGCCATGACCGGCCTTACCATGGCAGAGTATTTCCGGGATCGGATGAACCAGGATGTGCTCCTGTTCATCGATAATATCTTCCGCTATGTACAGGCTGGTAACGAGGTATCCGCCATGCTGGGGCGTATGCCCTCGGCGGTGGGCTATCAGCCTACCCTGGCGGAGGAATTGGGCGAGCTGGAGGAGCGCATCACTTCCACCAAAAACGGGTCCATTACCTCCGTGCAGGCCATCTATGTGCCGGCGGACGACCTGACCGACCCTGCGCCAGCCACCATTTTCTCCCATTTGGACGCCACCACGGTGCTGTCCCGGCATATTGCAGAAATGGGCATCTATCCTGCGGTCAGCCCCTTGGAATCCTCCTCCCGTACGTTGGATCCCTCCATCGTGGGCCAGGAGCATTACGAGGTTGCCCGGCGGGTGCAGGCCTGCTTGCAGCGGTATAATGAGCTGAAGGATATCATCGCCATCCTGGGTATGGACGAACTGAGCGAGGAGGATCAAAAGACCGTATACCGGGCCAGAAAGCTCCAGCAGTTTTTGTCCCAGCCCATGCATGTGGCGGAAGCCTTTACCGGCAAACCCGGCCGTTTCGTACCCCTGGCGGATACCATCCGCAGCTTCAAGGCCATCGTGGACGGCCAGGTGGATCACCTGCCGGAATCCGCCTTTACCATGGTAGGAGATATCGACGAGGCCATCGCCAAGGCGGAGGAGATGGAAAAGAATGGCTGACAACACCTTTCCCTTTGAAATCCTGACCCCAGAGCACCGGTTCTTTTCCGGGGAGATCGAGGCCCTGACCTTTACCGCAGACGATGGGGAATGGACCATCCTAAAAAAACACGCGCCCATGATCGTGGTGCTGCGTCCAGGTGCGCTGAAGATCAAGCAGGATGGGAAATGGCGGGAAGCCATCAATTCTGAAGGCTATATGGAGGTGGCGCCCAAGGCCACCGTCCTGTTTGCCCAAACCTGCGAATGGCCGGAGGACATCGACCGGAAGCGGGCGGAGCGGGCGAAGGAACAGGCGGAGGAGGCCCTGCGGCAAAGCCACAGCCAGGCCCAATTCCGCGCCAACCAGATCATGCTGGCCCGGGCCATGGCCCGGCTGCGCAATACCCACAGCCGCGTAAATTTGGACTAACCCAGCCAACCACAGGGAGGTCACCATGCTCACGATCCCCATCCCCGGTAGAAGCGCCTTGCAGCTTCAGCATATTGTTTTGGACTATAACGGCACCATTGCCTTGGATGGGGAACTCATGCCCGGCGTGGAAGATCGGCTGACGCGGCTGGCAGCCGCCGCGACCATTCACATCCTGACAGCGGACACCCACGGCACCGTGCGGGCCAAATGCGGCCATCTCAACGCCCAGATCCAAACCTTCCCCCAGGAGGGCGCAGCCCTGTGTAAGGCCAGGATCGTCCAGACGCTGGAAGGGGGCGTATGCTGTATTGGAAACGGCTACAACGACCTGGAAATGCTGCGGGAGGCCCAGCTGGCCATCGGCATCCTGGGGGCCGAGGGCATGTTCCCGGGGTTGATGGCCCATATGGACGTATTGGTTACCTCGCCTCTGGACGCCCTGGACCTGCTCCTGTACCCTCGGCGGCTCCAGGCTACCCTGCGCAGCTAAAAGAAAAGCACGATTGCCGTGCATTGAAGAATCCATATCGTGATCAGCCGGCCTCGGCGGGGCGTCCCGTCAGGGGCCGGCTGATGTTTTTTTGTACGTTTATCGAGCATGTTAGGCGGCTACGCCTGTTCCAACTGTTCGTCAAAATAGAATAGCTCTTCAAATTTTTTATCCAAGGCGATGCAAAGGGTTAAAGCCAATTTTGCAGTTGGATTGAATTGTCCTGTCTCAATGGAGCTGATGGTATTTCGAGAAACGCCCACCAACTTCGCCAAAGCTGTTTGGGAAAGCTTTTTTTCCGCTCGGGCTTCCCTTAATCGGTTGCGCAAGATCAGCGAATCATCCATGGCGCATTATCCAAATAATAAAAAGGAAACAAGCCCTATTGTGGCAACGAGGCTGCTGGCAAGCCCTAAAAACAATATTTTTTTCTTTTTTGCAATCCTGTATTGATACCAAGAAATCCCCGCCAAATAGCCAAAGAGAATGGTGCAATCATCAAAGAAAGGCTCCCCTTGCATTGCTTTTATTACGGAAAATAAACCGCATAAGCAACAAACCATTGCGCCGCCGAAACCAAAACTGTTGCGCATTTCCTGGCGCTCCCGCTCATCAAAGTATTGGTTTTCCGCTCTGCTTTTTTCAAGTATCGCTTCTTTTTGCATGGTATGCCTCCTAAAACTATGCAAAGTTTTCTTGGCATATTATATCATTGCCAAGTATACTTTGCAATCTATTCCACAATTGATAAAAGCAGCAAGCTAGATACTGCGGCATTTCAAATCTCTGGAGGAATCCCCCTGAAACAAGGCGATCCATGGGGAATTTTGCCCGGCCTCTTTTTTTGAACCCGTAATTGTAGTATAATGCAGAATGGAATGAGAGGTATATATGGCGAAGAACCAAAAATCTGCGTCCGGCTCCCAAAGGGGGGCGCAGAAGCAAGCGCTGGAAAAAAATAAAAGGGTCAAGCGGGAGATCACAGGCGTTTTATTGATCGCTTTGGGCCTGTTCTTGGCCGCCAGCTTATACGTGGATGCGGTGGGCATCGTAGGCCAGGCTGCCAGCCGGGTCTGTTTTGGTTTGTTTGGGATCCTCACCTATGCGCTTCCCTTGATCGTGATCGCCTTTGGCATCCTGGCCATCGCCTCCTCCACGGGGAATGGGGTGGCAGGCTCTTCTTTGGTGCTGTGTAGCCTGGGGGTGGTGTGCCTTTTGGTGCTGCTCCATGCCAATGTCCGCAGCGCCACGGACAACATCGGCCTTTGGGATTATTATATGGACGCATATCAGTTCGGCAGCGCCCTGCAAAAGGGCGGCGGGCTGATTGGTTCCCTGTTGGCATATCCGGCCCTGGTGTTTTTGGGGTTGGTGGGCACCAATATTTTCTTCATCGCCGCGCTGTTGATCCTCTTTTTGGCCATCACCAAAATTTCCCTGCGGGCAACCGGGGAAAAGGTGGGCAAACAGCTGAAAACCAGCGCATCCAATATGGCGGAGCGGGCGGAGGAGCGCAAACATAGCCAGCAAAGCCCCTCGGTTTTGGCGGAGAAAATCGACGTAAGCAAGCAAAACCTGTTTACCGAGGTGATGGAGACCGGCGGCCGCCCCCGTCGAGGCGGGCGGAAAACCGGCATTAAGGTGGAGCGCAGGCCGGTGGAGCAGGATGCCGGCAACCCGCAGCTGGACGATCTGACCTATTTTCCGGCCAGCGGGACCCTGCCCAGGAAGCCGGAGGAGGATGACGATCCCTTCGATATCCTGGCCGGGGTGGAGGTGCATACAGCCCAGGCGCCCCGCCACAAATCCGGCATGACGGTGGGCGATCTGAAGGCCGCCCAGGATGCTTCCCGCAAGGAAAAGCAAGCTCCGCCCAGCCAGTCCCAGGAGGACGAGGATGGGGAGGATGCGCCTGTGTTGCCCAACCAGGATGTGGAGGTGCTGGAATACCAGCGCCCGCCTTATACCCTGCTGAACCTGCCGAAGGAACAGTTTGACGGCTTGGATAACCCGGCGGAGAACGCGAAACTCCTGATCGACACCCTACAGAGCTTCCATATCTCCGCCAAGATCATCAACATCACTGTGGGGCCCGTGATCACCCGGTATGAATTGCAGCCCGCCCAAGGGGTGCGGGTCAACCGGATCACCACCCTTTCGGACGATATCGCTTTGGCGCTGGCAGCGCCCCGGGTGCGCATCGAAGCGCCCATCCCGGGGAAATCCGCCATCGGCATCGAGATCCCCAACCGGGAGACCCAACCCGTGCTGCTCAGAGAAGCGGTGGAGTCTCCGGAATTCCAGCAGGCCAAGTCCCCCCTGTGCTTTGCCCTGGGTAAGGACATCGCTGGAAAGGTGGTATGCGCGGATCTGGACCGGATGCCCCACCTGCTCATCGCAGGCTCCACGGGCAGCGGCAAGAGCGTGTGCATCAACGACATCATTCTGAGCCTGATCTACCATACGGCCCCTTGCGATCTAAGGATGATCCTGGTGGATCCCAAGAAAGTGGAGCTGAAGGTATATTCGCCCTTGCCCCATTTGCTTTTGCCTGTGGTGACGGATGCGAAAAAGGCGGCGGGCGCTTTGAAATGGGCGGTGCGGGAGATGGAACAGCGCTATTCCAAGATGTCCCAATGCAACGCCCGGGACCTGAACCGTTACAATTCCCTGCAGGAGGACCCTGCCCACCGGATGCCCCGGCTGGTGATCATCATCGACGAGCTGGCGGATCTGATGATGGTGGCGGCCAAGGACGTGGAGGAGGCCATCTGCCGGATTGCCCAGCTGGGCCGGGCGGCAGGCATCCATTTGATCGTGGCCACCCAGCGGCCCTCCACGGATATCATCACCGGCCTGATCAAGGCCAACATCCCCAGCCGGATCGCCTTGACGGTGTCCTCGGCGGTGGATTCCAGGGTCATCATGGATTGCAGCGGCGCAGAAAAATTGTTGGGCCGGGGCGATATGCTCTTCCACGCAAACGGGGCCAGCAAGCCCCTGCGGGCCCAGGCCGCCTTTGTCAGCGACGAGGAGGTGGAGCGGGTTATGGACTTCTTTACGGAGCACGCCACCGCCCCCAGCACCCAATATACGGACCTGTCCCTGGAGGATATGGAAACCGAGCTGGAAAACGGCGGCCCTGCCCAGGGCAATGGGAAGCAGGAGGACGACCTGCTGCCGGATGCGGTGCGGGTGGTAATGGAAAGCGGACAGGCTTCCATCTCCATGATCCAGCGCAGGCTGCGGGTGGGATACGCCAGGGCAGCCCGCCTGGTGGACATTATGGAACAGAAGAAGATCGTCAGCGGGTTTGACGGAAGCAAGCCCCGGCGGCTGCTGATCAGCCAAGCGGAATATGCGGAAATGTTCGGCAACCAAGCGCAAGGGATACAGGAGGATGAAGAATGAAGGTAGGCATGGTTTCCCTGGGATGCTCTAAAAACCGGGTGGACAGCGAATATATCCTGGCAGCCTTGACCAATCAGGGCTTTACCATCACCGCCGACCCGAAGGAGGCGGAGGTGATTTTGGTGAACACCTGCGGCTTTATCGATCCGGCCAAGGAGGAATCCATCAACACCATCCTGGAGATGGCCGCCTATAAGGAGACCGGCCGCTGCAAATTGCTGGTGGGCACGGGCTGCCTGACCCAGCGGTATGAGAAGGAGCTGCGGGAGGAGCTGCCCGAGCTGGACCTGCTCTGGGGCGTCAAGGATCCCCAGGGTCTGGCGCGGAAGGTAGCGGAGCTGGCTGGGTTTCCCCAGCCGCAGACTCCCGGCTGCTGCCCCCGGATCCTGACCACGCCCCGGTATTCCGCTTATCTGCGCATTGCGGACGGCTGTGACAACCGCTGCGCCTATTGCGCCATTCCCCTGATCCGGGGGCCGCGCAAAAGCGTGCCCATGGAGGATGCGCTGGCGGAAGCAAAACGCCTGGCGGAAGGCGGCGTAGTGGAGCTAACGGTAATCGCCCAGGATACCTCCGCCTATGGCAGCGACCTTTACGGCAAGCCCATGCTGCGGGAGCTGCTGCTGGAGCTGTGCAAGATCCCCGGCCTCCATTGGATCCGGGTGCTCTATACCTATCCCAATACGGTGGATACCGACCTGATCGACGCCATGGTGCGGGAGCCCAAGCTGGTGCCCTACCTGGATATGCCCATCCAACACATCGCGCCGGATATCCTGCGGCGCATGAACCGGCATGGCACCGCGGAGCACATCCGTAAGATCGCGGCCTACGCCCGGGAGGCCAGCCCGGACTTTATCCTGCGCACCACGGTGATCGCCGGCTTCCCGGGGGAGACGGAGGAAGAATTCGACCAATTGACCGAATTTTTGCAGTCCCATCCCTTCGACCGGCTGGGCGCCTTCGCCTATTCCCAAGAGGAAAATACCCCTGCGGCCCAGATGCCGGATCAGGTTCCGGATGAGGTGAAAGCAAAGCGTCTGGACCGTATCATGACCGCTCAGCAAGCGGTTTCCCTGGTTTGCAACCAGATCCGTGTCGGCCGGACGTACGAGGTTTTGGTGGACGGGGTCCAAGGCGACCTGTGCTTTGGCCGCTCCTATGGGGAGGCCCCGGAGGTGGACGGCTGCATCCGCTTCTACTACCAGGGGCCGGCACCGAAGCCCGGCACCTTCGTGCAGGTCCGCATCAACCAGGCCGGGCCCTATGACCTTTGGGGCGAAATGGTGGTTCAGGAACCATAATCGATACATAGAATTTTAGCCGGAAGGAAGTGTTCCTGTGTTAAAAAACATGAACCTGCCCAATAAGCTTACCCTGCTGCGGATCATCCTGGTGCCCGTTTTCATCGCCAGCTTTTACCTTTCCGTCAGCTGGCGGAATTATCTCGCCGCATTGTTATTTGTAGGAGCCTATGCGACGGATATGCTGGATGGCCGCATCGCCAGGAAGCGGAACCTGATCACGGATTTCGGCAAGCTCATGGACCCCATGGCGGATAAGCTCCTCTCCGTGAGCGCCCTGATCATGCTCACCGCCATGGATATGCTTCACCCGGTGGCGGTGATCCTCATCGTGGGCCGGGAGTTCTTCATCAGCGCGTTTCGGCTGGTGGCGGTGGAAAAGGGCGTGGTCATCGCGGCCAGCGGCCTGGGGAAAGCCAAGACCGTTTCCCAGTTCATCGCCATTACCCTGACGCTGCTACAAGCCCCCATCCGAAGCCTTTTGGGCGGCTTCCCTCTGGACCTGGCGGTCATGTGGATCTCCGTGCTGCTTACGGTGGTTTCCGGGGTGGATTACGTTGTAAAGAACAAGAATGCCGTCCGGTTTGATTGAAGAGAAACGAGGAAGCGCATTATGCATAACCTAACCGCAGAGATCCTGTCCGTGGGCACGGAATTGCTCATGGGGCAGATCCTGGATACCAATGCCCAGTACATTTCCCAAAGGCTGACGGAAGTGGGCATCAACCAGTACTACCGCACCACCGTGGGGGACAACCGCCAACGGCTGCAGGAGACCATTCAGCAGGCCCTGGGCCGGGCGGACCTGGTGATCCTTACAGGCGGGCTGGGGCCCACGGAGGACGACCTGACCAAGGAGACCGCAGCGGCGGTGCTGGGGCATACGGATTTTACCATCGACGAGACCAGCAAGGCCCGGATGTATCAGCGGTTTGTCCATTACAATCACGCCATGCCGGAAAACAACCTGAAGCAGGTCATGTTTCCAAAGGGCGCCATCATCCTGCCAAACGATTATGGAACCGCCCCCGGCTGCATTTTGGAAAAAGAGGGCAAAGCCATCATCCTTTTGCCCGGCCCGCCCAGGGAGATGCGGCCCATGTTCGACGCCAGCGTGATGCCCTATCTGTGCCGGGAGAGCCATGGCCAGCTCTATTCCCGGGTGCTCCGGGTGTACGGCATGGGGGAATCCATGGTGGCGGAGCAGCTGGGGGATCTGATCGACCAGCAGACCAATCCCACCATCGCTACCTACGCCTTAACAGGCGAGACCACCATCCGGGTAACCGCCCGCTGCAACAGCGACCGGGAAGGGGAAGAACTGCTGCGCCCCATGATCCGGCAAATCCAGGACCGGCTGGGCAGCGTGGTATACGCCACCCACGGGGAACCGCTGGAGCGGGTCTGCGCCGGGCTATTGGAACAGGCGGGCAAGACCCTGGCGGTGGCGGAGAGCTGCTCCGGCGGAATGCTGGCTTCCACCCTGGTGTCCGTGGCGGGAAGCTCCGCCTGGTTTTTAGAGGGCTGCGTCACCTACTCCAATGCCGCCAAGATGCGGCGGCTGGGGGTGCGGGAGGATACCCTGGCAAGCCATGGGGCCGTCAGCCGGGAAACCGCCCTGGAAATGGCCCGGGGGATGCGGGAGAGCGCAGGCGCGGATCTGGCCCTGGCCACCACGGGGATCGCAGGCCCCGGCGGCGGTACGGCGGAAAAGCCGGTGGGCCTGGTGTATGTGGCCCTGTGCGGCGAAGCGGGGGAATATGTCCACGAAATGCATTTTGCCGGCGACCGGGAACGGATTCGGGGCGCGGCGGTGCTGGAAGGGCTGGACATGCTGCGCCGCTATCTGACAGGGATGCTGGAAGCGTGATCAACGAGCAGGAAGGGCGCGGGCAGCCGCCGGCGCAGAGGAACGGAACCGAATTCATTACTACCCAGAAAAGGAGCTCGATATCCCATGATGGAAAAAGAAAAAGCCCTGGAAATGGCCCTGAGCCAAATAGAAAAGCAATTCGGCAAAGGCGCCATCATGAAGCTGGGGGATGCGGCTGCCAAGATCAGCGTATCCACCATTTCCACCGGTTGCCTGGCCCTGGACCTGGCCTTGGGAGTGGGCGGCGTGCCCCGGGGCCGGATCATCGAGATCTACGGCCCGGAATCCTCCGGTAAGACCACCATTGCCCTGCACGTGATCGCGGAGGCCCAAAAGGCTGGCGGCGCGGCAGCCTTCATCGACGCGGAACACGCCCTGGATCCGGTTTACGCGGAAAACTTGGGGGTCAACGTGGAGGATCTGTATGTATCCCAGCCGGATACCGGCGAACAGGCGCTGGAGATCACCGAGGCGCTGGTGCGCAGCGGGGCCATCGACGTGGTGGTCATCGACTCGGTGGCGGCCCTGGTGCCCAAGGCGGAGATCGAGGGGGATATGGGGGATTCCCATGTGGGCCTGCAGGCCCGGCTGATGAGCCAGGCCCTGCGCAAGCTGGCGGGGGTGATCAGCAAGTCCAATACCATCGTCATCTTCAACAACCAGCTGCGTGAAAAGGTGGGCGTGATGTACGGCAACCCGGAGACCACCACCGGCGGTAAGGCCCTGAAATTCTATGCCTCCATCCGCATGGACGTGCGCAAGATCGACGTGATCAAAAACGGCACCGATATCGTGGGGAACCGTACCCGGATCAAGGTGGTCAAAAATAAAGTGGCCCCGCCCTTCAAGCAGGCGGAATTCGATATTATCTACGGGGAAGGCATCTCCAACGAAAGCGCGATCCTGGATCTGGCCGTGGAGCGCAAGATCATCACCAAGACCGGCGCCTGGTATTCCTACGGGGATATGCGTATGGCCCAGGGCCGGGATAACGCCAGGCTGTTCCTGAAGGATAACCATGAGCTGTGCCAGGAGATCGAGTCCAAGATCCGGTCTATGCAGGACGTGCCCACCCCAAAGCCCAAGGGCGCCCCGGCGCGGGAACCCATGGAGGAGCCGGCGGATTGACCTTGCCCGAATCCCCCTGACCAAGATTGGGAAATCTTGGCATTTTATGGAAAAAACTCATAGGCACCCCCTTGGGTGCCTTGACTTTTATTTCTAAAGCAGGTAAAATCGGTATGAGTAATTATGGCGGTGTGTAATCCCGTGAAATCTTTTCATTGGATTCAGTCCATACATGCTGGATAATTTACGCTCACCTTGTAAAATAATCGATTACAAAACACGCTTGGAGGTGGATATTCGCCGTGATGGATTTTTTGCTCCCGATTATCATCGGGGTTGTGTGCTCCGTTGTATTCTTCTTTGCTGGTTATGTTTACCGGCGTAACATTGCCGAGGCGAAGGTCGCAAAGGCAGAGGACGCCGTTAAAAAAATGATAGACGATGCGCAAAAGCGCGCGGAAACCATTAAAAAAGAGACCATACTTGAGGCCAAGGAAGAAGCCTACAAAATCAAGAGCGAGAGCGAGAAGGATTTGCGCGACCGGCGCAATGAGCTCCAGCGGTCCGAACGCCGGCTGGCCCAGCGGGAAGAAACCCTGGATAAAAAAATGGATGGAATTGAGCAGCGGGAAGCCCAGCTGAACGAAAAATTCAAAGAAGCGGAAAAGGTCGAAGCTGCCGCCAAAGAGATCCATGAACGCCAGTTAAAGGAGCTGGAAACGATCTCCGGCTTGTCGATGGACGAGGCAAGAGAGATCCTTTTGGGGAACGTGGAGCGGGAGGCCCGGCATGACGCGGCGCTGATGCTCCGGGAGATCGAAGCAAAAACCAAAGAAGAAGCGGATAAACGCGCCCGTAACATCATTTCCCTGGCGGTGCAGCGCTGCGCTGCGGACCATGTGGCGGAGGCCACGGTATCCGTGGTGCCCCTGCCCAACGATGAAATGAAGGGCCGTATCATTGGCCGGGAGGGCCGGAATATCCGCACCCTGGAAACCGCCACCGGGGTGGACCTGATCATCGACGATACGCCGGAAGCGGTCATCCTTTCCGGCTTTGACCCGGTTCGCCGGGAAATCGCCCGGATCGCCCTGGAAAAGCTGATCCTAGACGGCCGGATCCATCCTGCCCGCATCGAGGAGATGGTGGAGAAGGCCCGCAAGGAAGTGGACGCCCAGATCCGGGAAGCGGGCGAACAGGCCCTGTTCCAGGTTGGGCTTCACGGCCTGCATCATGAGCTGGTCAAGCTGCTGGGCCGGCTGCGGTACCGCACCAGCTACGGCCAGAACGTATTGAAGCATTCCATCGAGGTGGCCCATCTGGCGGGGATCATGGCTTCTGAGATCGGCGCCAACGTGGCCCTGGCCAAGCGAGCGGGCCTGCTGCATGATATCGGCAAGGCGGTAGACCACGAAGTGGAAGGCCCCCATGCCCAGATCGGCGCGGACCTGGCGAAAAAATACCGGGAGAACAATCAGATCATCCATGCCATCCAGGCCCACCATGGGGATGTGGAGCCAAGCACTGTGGAAGCGGTCTTGGTGCAGGCGGCAGACGCCATTTCCGCCGCGAGGCCCGGCGCCCGGCGGGAGACCCTGGAAAATTACATCAAGCGTCTGGAGAAGCTGGAGGAGATCGCCAATTCCTTCGAGGGCGTGGATAAATCCTTTGCCATGCAGGCTGGCCGTGAGGTACGCATCCTGGTAAAGCCCGAGAGCGTCAACGACGCGGATACCATCCTGATGGCCAAGGATATCGTGAAACGGATCGAGGCAGATCTGGAATACCCGGGCCAAATCAAGGTAAACGTGATCCGGGAGACCCGGGCTGTGGAATATGCGAAGTAGCAGGAACCAATTCCTGCACAGGAAAGAGCCGTTGGCAGGGCAGCCTTGCCAACGGCTTTGCTGCATTTGAATGAAAGGATGGGGTCGATATGGAAGCCGTTCCCATTGCGGATGGGCATTGCGATTTTCTTTACTACATGCTGCATGAGGGCTGGGATATCGGACAGCCTGCCGGTAGACAGGCTGTTTCCATCCCCTATATGGAGGCATCCAACGTTGCTTTGCAATTTTTTGCCGCTTGGATCGACGGGGAGGCAAAGCAAAGTGGTCTGGGCCAATGCTTGGACCTGATCGACGCATACTGGCGTATGCTGGAGCAGCACCAGGACAGGCTGGAACCGCTTACGTCGGCATTTCAGCCCGGAAAGGGGAAGATCGCCACCGTGCTCACCATCGAAGGCGGGGAGGGGATCGATGGAAGCCTGGAAGCCCTGCGGATGTTCTACCGGCTGGGGGTTCGGGCCATGACCCTTACCTGGAACTATAGCAATAGCCTGGCGTCCCCGGCTATGCGGCGGGCCAACAAGGGCCTGACGGAAACGGGACGCAGGGTGGTGCGGGAAATGCACCGGCTGGGCGTCGCCTTGGATGTGGCCCATTTGAGCGACGCAGGGATAGACGAGGTATTGGCTTCGGCCGAACGGCCGATTTTTGCGTCCCATTCCAATGCCCGTTCCGTATGCCAGCACCGGCGTTCCCTGCAAGACCGGCATATTCGGGAGATCGCCCAATGCGGCGGGGTGATCTGCGTAAATTATTATCCGCCCCAGCTTTCCCAGCTTCCTTCCGCTGCCTGCGCTCAGGATGTGGCCCGGCACGCGGCCTATATTGCGGGCCTGGCGGGGGCGGAGCATGTGGCCCTGGGCTCGGATTTTGACGGCATGTGGGAATATCCCCAGGATCTCAAAACCCAAGAGGATCTGCCCAATGTGTTATGCGCCCTGGAAAAAGCCGGGTTTTCCCAGCAGGAGATCCGGAGCATTGCCTATAACAATCTGCACGATTATATCCTGCAATTTGTGTAGAATGTGACCAGGCCGGAGAGAATCAGAAAAATCTGCCCATTTGGCTTGCATCCGGGCGCATATCTATGGTATCATGCTTGGGGAAGGGTGGAAATTGTTTTTGTTTTTCGTTTGCCCGCAAAGGGGAACGGCGTCGATTCAAAGCCCGTTTCTTCCAGCAGAATGCGGCCTTTTAGGACCGGCCAGCTCAACGCCGCGGGGAAACGGGATGGAAGTGCGCAATGCCTTTCCGCCGCCCTCTCCACCGGGCTTATTTTTACGTAAGGAATCATAAAAAAAGGCAATTCTAACAGGATAAGGACCGACAACGCATCCAGCATAAAAAATAAAAAAAGGAAGGAACGAAGGCATGAAGGCATATGCAGCCCCAGTAGAACAGGTGATCGCAGAATATGGATCGGATCCCAAGGGCCTTTCCAGCCGGGAGGCCATGCGTCGGCTGGAAAAATACGGACGAAATAAGCTGAAAGAAGCGCAGAAGGAATCCCTGTTCCATCGGTTTTTGGACCAATTGAAGGATCCTATGATCCTGATCCTGCTGGCTGCGGCCGCCGTATCCGCCATTACGGCCATCTACAGCCAGGAGGGTTTGGGGGAGGTGGCGATCATCCTGGCGGTGGTGCTGATCAACGCCGTATTAGGGGTGTATCAGGAGAGCAAGGCGGAAAAGGCCATTGAAGCCCTGCAGGCTATGACCGCCGCCACCAGCAAGGTTTTGCGGGATGGGGAGCTCCTTCACCTAAAAAGCGAGGAGCTGGTGCCCGGGGACGTGATCCTGCTGGAGGCGGGGGATGCGGTGCCGGCGGACGGAAGGCTGCTGGAAAGCGCCAGCCTAAAGATAGAAGAGGCGGCCCTAACCGGTGAAAGCGTGCCGGTGGATAAGGACATCCAGCCCCTGGACGCTCAAACGGGGGACGTGCCCCTGGGGGACCGGAAGAACATGGTCTATATGGGCAGCACCGTGGTATATGGCCGGGGCAGGGCCATCATTACAGGCACCGGGATGGATACGGAGATGGGAAAGATCGCCGGGATCCTGTCCCAGGCGGAGGATAACCAGACCCCCTTGCAGATCAAGCTGGCCCAGCTGAGCCGGATCCTGAGCTGGCTGGTGATGGGGATCAGCGTGTTTATTTTCGTGTTTTCCCTGCTAAGGGCTGGGGACTTCCACCTGAACGCGGTGGTGGATACCTTTATGATCGCCGTAAGCCTGGCGGTGGCGGCGGTGCCCGAGGGCTTGGCGGCGGTGGTAACGGTGGTCCTGTCCATTGGGGTCACCAACATGTCCAAGCGCAATGCGGTGATCCGTCGGCTTACCGCCGTGGAGACCCTGGGCTGTGCCCAGATTATTTGTAGCGATAAGACCGGCACCCTGACCCAGAACAAAATGACCGTGGTGGATAGCTACGGGGCCATTGCACAGACCCAACGGGCCATGTCCCTATGTTCGGACGCGGCGCCGGATTCCAGCGGCGCGGCGGTGGGCGAGCCCACGGAATGCGCCCTGGTGAACTGGGCGGCAAAGGAGGGCCAGCCCAAGCCGGCATTGGAGGCGGAAATGCCCCGGGTCGGGGAAGCGCCCTTTGACAGCGACCGAAAGATGATGACCACCCTGCATCAGAGCAGCCATGGCATTGTACAGTATACCAAGGGTGCGCCCGATGAGGTGCTCAAGCGCTGCGGGTATTATGAAAAGGACGGGCAGGCGCTTCCTTTGACCGAGCAGGTCCGGGAGGAGATCCTGGCCGCCAACAAGGCCATGGCGGACCGGGCTTTGCGGGTGCTGTGCGCGGCCAAGCGGCTGTATTCGCAAATGCCCCAGGATTTGTCGCCGGCCGCGCTGGAGCAGGATATGATCTTCCTGGGCCTGGCGGGCATGATCGACCCCATTCGCCCGGAGGTGCTGGACGCCATCGCCCTGTGTAAAAAAGCCGGGATCCGTCCCATTATGATCACAGGGGACCACCGGGATACGGCCGTGGCCATCGCCAACGAGCTGGGCATCCTGGGGGAGGGCCAAGCGGCCATTACCGGCGCCGAGCTCAACGAGATGGACGACGCGACCCTGGAGGCTTCCGTGGATCGCTACAGCGTCTATGCCCGGGTGCAGCCGGAGCATAAGGTGCGCATCGTCAACGCCTGGCGCAAGCGGGGCTGCGTAACCGCCATGACCGGGGACGGGGTCAACGACGCGCCCTCCATCAAAAGCGCGGATATCGGCGTAGGCATGGGCATCACCGGCACGGACGTGACCAAAAACGTGGCGGATATGGTGCTGGCGGACGACAATTTCGCCACCATTGTAGGCGCGGTGGAGGAAGGCCGGCGGATCTATGACAACATCCGCAAATCCATCCAGTTCCTGCTGGGCTCCAATATGAGCGAGGTATTGAGCATCTTCCTGGCCACCCTGCTGGGCTTTGTGATCCTCAAGCCTTCCCATCTATTGTGGATCAACCTGATCACCGACTGCTTCCCGGCCCTGGCCCTGGGCATGGAACAGGGCGTACCGGATCTCATGGAGCGGCCGCCCCGGGACCCCAAGGACGGCATTTTCGCAGGCGGCCTGGGGGTGGATGTGGCCTATCAGGGGGTGCTGGTGACCATTTTGACCATGGGGGCATATTTCATCGGCCATTACATGGAGGCGGGGGTTTGGGAAATTGCCAACAGCCCGGATGGCACCACCATGGCGTTCCTCACCATGAGCATGGCGGAGATCTTCCACAGCTTCAGTATGCGCAGCCAGCGGCACAGCATTTTCCACCTGCAAGGCCACAACCGCTTCCTTTGGGGCGCCATGGCCCTGAGCCTGGTGCTGACCACCGCCGCCATCTATCTGCCGGGCATTTCCGAGGCCTTTGCCTTTACTCACATCAGCCTGGCTGAATACGGCGTGGCGTTGGCGCTGGCCTTTGCCGTGATCCCCATCGTGGAATTGGTCAAGGCGCTGCAACGCCGGGCCGCCCGCAAGGGATAAGGAAGCAGGCCATGGATATCGGCCATATCGCCCTATAGGTCGCGGACCTGGAGCAGCGCCGCCGGTTCTACGAAACCTATTTTTGGGGGGCCAGGCGGGGAAGCCCTATCATGACCCGAACACCGGGCTGCGGAGCTATTTCCTCTCCTTTTCCCAGCAAGGGGCCCGTTTGGAGCTGATGCAGCGCTCCGGCTTGCAGCAGCGGCCGGAGGCCATGCAGTATGGCTACGCCCATCTGGCCTTTCAGCTGGAAAGCCGGGAGGCGGTGGCGCAGCTGACAGAGCGTCTCGCACGGGACGGCTATACCGTATGCAGCGGGCCGCGGGTCACCGGGGATGGCTACTATGAAAGCTGTGTGTTGGATCCGGAGGGGAACCAGGTGGAGATCGTGGCCTAGCGATCCATACCGCGGCGCGCCCGACCGATTGCCGCACGCTTTGATCCGTAAAAAAGCCCCCAAAGGTTTGGCTTTGGGGGCTGCGTTTTTTCCGTAAAGTTCAGCTGAAAGCGACCAGGGTCCGCAGGCTGCCATCCGCGCCATAGATGCCGACGGTATGGCCTTGCGCCCCGGCAGCGTACCGGCAAACCAGGGAGCTCCCGGCCTTGACCGGCGATTTGTATACGATGCGAAGGCTGGAAAACCCCTGCCGCGCCTGATAGACGGCCGGCGGCAATGCCTCCAGGGCAAAGTCCAGATAGCAAAGGTTGTGTACATGTTCGTTGTAATCGATATCCCCGCGCCGGAGGGATAGGCTGACCTGCTGGGCGTAGGAATCGGGTTCCCGAAGCTTGTCCAGCCCGGGATCTTCAAATACCCGCCGGTCCTCCGGCGTATAGAGCTGGACCAGGGCGTCGCTAGGCCGAATGATCCGCTGGGATTCCATATCCATCAGCACCAGGCGGGAAACCGCCCGGGCCGCGTAACCCGCCTGGCCGTCCTCCACCAGGTATTCCCGGAACAGGGCGAAGGTGGCCCGGGCTGCCCGCTGCCAGGTCTGTATCTGCAAGGGGACGCAATAGCGGGGCCGCCTGGATATTTGCACCTGCCAGTCCGTCAGGATCCACGCCTTGCCACCCCGATCCCGGCCGATGGCGCCGTCGCCTATGGAGTCGGAATGCTGGTTGCCGGCGTTTTCCAGCGCCTTGAGCAAGCCGCTTAGGGTCATGGCACCGTCCTGGGTATAGTCCTCCAGGGCAGGCTGATAGACTGCATGGTAGATCATGGAAGCGTATAAATCCTTTCGTGTGTATAGCAATAAGAACCTTAATGCAAACACATTAAGGTTCTTATTTGGCAGGGGCAGAAGGACTCGAACCCTCAAGAACGGTTTTGGAGACCGCTATGTTACCATTACATCATGCCCCTAAGGCTGTGGCTCACGCCAGCTTTGTTATTATAGCACTCCCAGTGGGGGATGTCAATCCAGATTATTCTATGGTATACTATACCTATCGGATCCAGCCCGGGCCTCGAGAGGACGGGGGAGAGGTGTCGCCAAGAATCGGCTGCCGGACGTTTCCCGGGGCAAGGGTTTCGCGGGAGGAGTTTGACAATTCCTTAGGATGGATATTCTATCAATAAGCCCAAGAACGGCAATAAATAAAAGGATAATAATGTGAAAAAAATAACAATCTATACAGACGGCGCTTGCTCAGGAAATCCCGGTCCTGGTGGCTGGGGCGCGCTGTTATACTATCAAGGCCATAGCAAGGAGCTTTCCGGCGGCGAAGCCCATACCACCAACAACCGCATGGAGCTTATGGCGGCCATAGCCGCGTTGGAAGCCCTCAAAGAGCCCTGCGCAGTGGATGTCTATACGGATAGCGCGTATCTGTGCCGGGCGTTTCAGGATAGATGGTTACAGAGCTGGCAGCGGAACGGCTGGAAAACATCCACAAAAAAGGATGTGGAAAACCGCGACCTGTGGGAACGGCTCTTGGCGCAAACGAGGATCCACCAGGTAGCATGGCACAAGGTCAAGGGCCATAGCGACAACGCGGATAACAACCGCTGCGATGCCTTGGCCAGGGCGGCCATTGCGCAATTCCGGTAAACGATACCCCTAACTATTCGTTAAACTTGCGTTTAACGAATAGTTATATTCCTAGCTTCCCCATTGGAGGTGCCTGGTATGCCGCAGGATCATTACGCGGGCAGTGAATATAAAAAATACCTTTCCAAGCTCCGCAGCCTTTGCGAGGAGCTGCCGCCCTTTTGCGGGGAATTTTTCCGGGGTATCGAGCATGAGACCCTGGTGCGTTCCCGCTATGCCTATGGGGTGGATCTGCGCAATTTCTTTTCCTATCTGATCCAGCAGCCGGGCTTTGCGCGGCCGGATATCCGCTCCATCCCCCTCTCGGACCTGGACAAGGTGGACGTTACCCTGATCGAAGGGTATTTGAGCTATGTTTCCTATTATATAGACGAAGGAGAAAAAGAGGTTTTAAACGGGGATCGGGCGAAAAAGCGCAAATTATCCACCCTGCGGTCCTTTTATAAGTATTTTTGCAAGAAGGAAAAGCTGCATAACAATCCCCCTTCCCTGGTGGATCTGCCGGTGATCCGGGAGCGGTCTATCATCCGGCTGGAGCCGGACGAGGTGGCCAACCTGCTGGATATCGTGGAGGCCGGCGAAGGCCTGACCGAAGGGCAAAAAAAATACCACCATCGCACCCAGGCTCGAGATCTGGCCATATTGACCCTGTTTCTCGGCACGGGCATCCGCATCAGCGAATTGGTGGGCATTGATATGGACGATATAAATTTTTCCGCAAACGAGTTTTCCGTGGTCCGCAAAGGCGGCAAGGAGGATATCCTGGTATTTGGGGAGGAAGCCCGAAAGGCCCTGCTGGACTACATGCTGGAGCGGGAGCGTATGACCCCCCAGCCCGGGCATGAGGACGCCCTGTTCCTTTCCCTGCAAAACCGGCGGATCACGGTGCGGGCGGTGGAAAACCTGGTGAAAAAGTACGCCCAGCTGGCCGCCCGGCACCAGAACCTGCATCTGCTGGGACGGCTGG
>OLGD01000441.1_pt1 | contig 84913 bp, 69 predicted proteins | sample 1605311 | NCBI WGS metagenome assembly OLGD01 (sample SAMEA3888917, study PRJEB22519) | human gut metagenome | biome: human gut; feature: human-associated habitat; material: faeces | place: Denmark | collected 2010
CGAGCGGTCTTGGCGGCTTCCCTAACGCAGCTATTCGCCAAAAGCATTCGCCAAATTAGCGGAGGAAACCAATCTTGAACTTGGCGCCAATTATGTCGCCGTGCTTCTTGTCCAAGCGGGTGCCGGAATCGTCGCCCATTTTCCAACCGAAATCGTGGGTCCAGAATACGGAGACGCAGAACTGGTCGGAAACCCAGTAAGAAGCTTCAATGCCTGCTTCGTGGTAGCAGGGCATATTGTCCTGCGCGTTGGCATTCCACTTCCAGTAGGGAGTGATGGAAATTTCGTCGAGGAGCACAATTTCCACGCCGGCGCCTACGCCGTAGATGAAATAGTTGTCGCTACCGCTTCCGCTGACGTCGTCATCATAATCCATCCACTCATATCCGGCATAGCCGAAACCGAAGGGCTTAACGGCTTTGAGGAAAGGAAGGCCCGTTTCAAAATTCAGATAGGGGGTGAGCTGCGCGCCGATGTTGTAGTTGGAGAAATTTCCGGAGGCGGCGTCAAAATTGATATCGCCGGAATAGGTGTAATTGAAGAAAATGCTGCCGTCGAGACCCGCCCACTTGATATCGCGGAAAGCGTTGATCCCCGGCTTGAGTATGGGGGCGTTTATCACGGCCGAGCCTTGCGCGCCCGTGGGGCTGTCGGTTTCGCCCGTACCCTGGGCGCCGGCAATCTTGTACTTGGAGACATTTACGCCTCCGGAAATACTTATGTAGGTGCGGCCGAGGTTTCCGAGATTTTCGCTCTTCTTGCTCCACGCAAACGCGGATGCGCCTGCAAGGAGAATGGACAGGGTGATTATTGTAGTTTTCTTCATATTCATAATGGGATAATTTGAATGAAAGCTTAACAGCACTTTTGCGAATGTAAAGCCTTATTTTCCGGCGCGGCGAAAAATCGGACACCCGCGCGCGGGGAAACGCCGTATTGACACGGACAAATACTTTGTTTCAAATGGTGATATGGAAAACTTCATATTTCAAAACCCCGTAAAAATCCTCTTTGGAAAGGGCATGGCCGCGAAGGCGGCCGCGCTCATTCCCGCAAAGGCGAAAATCCTGCTGGTTTACGGCGGGGGGTCGGTGAAGAAAAACGGCTCCTACGACCAGACCGTCGCCGCCATCGGCAAGCGCAAATTCGTGGAATTCGGCGGAATAGAGCCGAACCCCGAGTACGCGACCTGCATGAAGGCGGTAAAGCTCGCGCGCGACAAAAAGCTCGATTTCATTATCGCGCTCGGCGGGGGGTCTGTAATAGACGCCTGCAAATTCATTGCGGCTGCCGCGGTGTACAAGGGCAAGGATCCGTGGGACATACTCGAAAAGGGGCTGCCCGTAAAGGACGCCCTGCCCTTCGGAACGGTTCTCACGCTGCCTGCCACGGGCTCCGAGATGAACATGAATTCGGTCGTCAGCCGCAGGGAGATCGGCAAAAAGCTCGCGTTCGCCTCCGAAAAGGTATACCCGCAGTTCTCGGTGCTCGACCCGACTTTCACCTACACGCTGCCCAGGCGCCAGACCCGCAACGGGGTAATCGACGCTTTCGTCCACGTGATGGAGCAGTACCTTACGCGCCCCGCGAACGCCGAAATACAGGACAGGTTTGCGGAATCCATAGCGCAGACCCTCGTTAAAGAGGGGCCGGTTGCCCTGAAAAAACCGGAAGACTACGACTGCCGCGCCAACATAATGCTCGCGGCGACGATGGCGCTAAACCACCTCATCGCGGTAGGCGTTCCGCAGGACTGGTCGTCGCACCTGATCGGCCACGAGCTCACCGCCCTCTACGGGCTCGACCACGCGGAGACGCTCGCCATCGCCCTTCCGAAGGTTATGGAATACAAGAAGGCGCAGAAACTCGACAAGATAGTGCAGCTTGGCAGGCGCGTTTTCGGAATCGAGGAAAAAGGCAAAATCAAGGCTGCGAACGCTACCATCGAGGCGGTGAAAAAATTCTTCGTGAAGATGGGCGCGGGCGTCGAGCTAAAATCCTACAAGCTTCCGGCGGACGCCCCCGAAGCGGTCGGCAAAAACATCGCGCGAACCTACAAGGCAATCGGAGAAAACGGCGACATCACCCCCGCGGACGTAGTGAAAATCCTGAAAATCTGACGGGCGGAAAACTCCGGAAAGAAAAGGGCGGAAGAGAAAACTCTTCCGCCCTGTTACTACTACTATGAAAAAAATATATCTCTTAAGCTTTGGGGTAATTGGAAAATTTCCGAAAAATATCGGTTTTTCCGTTTTTCACTTTCGTAAAAATTCCAAAATTCCACAAGAAAAATAAAAAATATTTTATTTAACAGTTAAATTGCGCCAAACAGGGGGAAGGCAGGCATTCAAACTCCGCCGCGGCGGAGCAGGAAAGACCCCGAGCCGCCGCAAAAAATACTTCCGCAGCGCGGCAAAGGCGGCAGGCAAAAGAGCGGCGGACGGGCTCCGGCCCCGAAGAAATGCGGGGGAAATCCGAAAATTTTTGCGATTCAGCAATGCCGTTTTTTATTTGCGGAAAAATCCCGCCCACTCCGCCCGCAAAAATCCGCCCGCGGCGGCGTTTATTTTAATCCCGCGCGAAAATTTGCGCGCGGGCAAACTTCGCCCCGCCGCTCCGTCCGGCGCGGAGGGAAACGGCGCGCGGCAGCACCCCAAACTTTCGCCAAAAAACTGCGGGCGCAGTTTGCGACGGCGGAAAAATTTCCGCCGATTTTCCAAACGCTTTCCGCTTTCGGAGCGAAAAATTTTGCATAAGAAACCGCATTCCAAAGTTTCCGCAACAAACGCGGGCAAAATCAAAACGCTTGCGAACAACCGGAACCCGCTCACTTCCAGAGATCGGGACGGAACCCCGCGCTTTGCGGCCTCCTCAGGCGCAGCGGCGCAGGCGCAAACAGCGGGCGGCGTCAGCCCCGCAGCGCGCCAAACATCGAAGCCAGCCGCGGGCCGATTTTGTCCGCTCCGAGGATCTCCGCCGCCGCGCCCGTTTCGGCGGCGAGTTTCGGCATTCCGTAAACCGCGCTCGTAGCCTCGTCCTGGGCGATAGTCCGCCATCCCGCCCCGCGCAGCGCGAGCATCCCCGCCGCCCCGTCGCCCCCCATTCCCGTGAGCAAGACGGCGCATCCAGGGCGGCCGTAACCCGCCAGGCTTTTGAAAAAAAAGTCTATCGACGGACAGAACGGATCCCCGCCGGAGTCGCGATACCCGAAAGCTCCGGACGGCGACATAAACAAATCGGCGTCGGCCCTCGAAACATACGCCCTGCCCGCTTTCGGTACGTCGGAATCCGCCGCCATTTCGACCGGAATCGCCGAACGCTTTGCAAGCCAATCCGCGAGGCTTTCGGAAAATTCGGAATCCATGTGCTGCACTATCGCGCACGCGCCCGCGAAATCGGAGGGAAGCGACGACAGTATTTCCGCGAGAACCCCGGGTCCGCCGGTGGAAGCGCCGATTGCGGCTATCGGAACCGCGCCGGAAATTTTGCGCTCTCCAAAACCGGAAAATGCCGAGCGCGCGTCGGCCGCGAGGGAAAGCTTCCACGCGAGCTCGTCAAAGCCGCCGTCGCCGAACGGGTCTATTTCCGCCGCCCCGAAAGCTCCGGCGCGCACGCCCTCGTACACCGCCGCCGAATTAGGGGCGCCCCTGGACGCCGCTATTACTGCGGGAAGCGGGCATGCGGCGACGGCGGCGGCTACATGTTCGCCCTCCGGCCCGTCCGGCAGAAAAAACACCGCAGCTTCCGCGCCAAGGCAATCCGGAAGCTTCGGGAATTCGCGCGCCGCCCCGACGGAAAAAACAGTTTCAAAACCCCTTTTGCCGAGCGCCTCCGAAATGCGCGCGGCCATTTCCCCGCCGGCGGCTATGCCGATTTTCCTCATCCCGATATAAGGTTGCGGACGGTCTCGATAAAAGTGTCGTCCTGAAAGCTGCTCTTGGTGAGATAGGCGTCTGCGCCCGCCTCAAGGCCCTTTGCCCTGTCCTCCTGCCTGTCTTTGTACGAAACTATTATTATCGGCGTGGACTTCGCGGACTCCTTGGACCTCACCCTTTCGATAAACTCAAACCCGTTGAGGCGCGGCATGTCGATGTCGGAGACGATGAGGTCGTACTTGTTCAGGCGCACGCTGTTCCAGCCGTCCATTCCGTCCACAGCCGTATCTACGCGGTAGCCCGCGCCCTCGAGAATCTGCCGCTGGGTCTCGCGGACGGTTATGGAATCGTCGACCACAAGTATCCTGCCGAGCTCCCTCGTCTCAGCCTCCGCCGGCCGGCGCATGAGCATGTCGCCGCTGGAAAGAAATTTGTCGATGGAGCTTACGAGGTCGTCGACGTCGAGAATGAGAATCGGAAGCCCGTCCTCCGAGAGCGATGCGGACGACACGCACGGGATTTTCCCGAGGCGCTCGTGCAGGGGCCTTACCACTAGCTCCGACTCCGCCGGCAGGGAGTCTATCTCTATTCCGTAGAGGTTGCCCCTGTCCGCAACGACAACCGCGTAAACCGAGTTCGACAGATTCCGCGGCTCTTCAAACCCGAGAGCGCGCGCACCGCTCACGAGCCCCACGGACTTGCCGTCGAGATCAAAATACTGCCTTCCCTCCACCGAGCGTATCTGCGACGCGTCGAGCTTTACCGTGCGGTATACGCGCGCCAGCGCGAACGCGTAAGGCTGCCCCGCTATCCCAACTACGAGCGATTTGAGAACCGAGCGCGTAATCGGCAGCTTTAGCTCGAACGCAGAGCCCGCCCCCGCGCGCGAGCTTATGGAAATAGTCCCGCCGACTTCGTGGAGCATCGTCTGAACCACGTCGAGCCCCACGCCCCTGCCGCTGATTTCGCTAATGTCCGGCTTTGTAGTAAAACCCGGCAGCAGGAGAAACGAATAGAGCTCGTCCTCGGATATGTTTTCGAGCATCTCGGGGGCCGCAAGCCGCTTCTCGAGGATTTTCTCCCTGACGGCGGCCTCGGAAATCCCGCGCCCGTCGTCGGAGACCGATATTTTAAGAAATCCCGCCGAGTGCCACGCGCGCATGGTTATTTTTCCGCACGGAGGCTTCCCTGCCGCCTCGCGCTCTTCGGGGGTTTCTATGCCGTGGTCGCACGCGTTGCGCACGATGTGCATCAGAGCGGACTCGAGCTTTTCGAGCACGTCCCTGTCAACGGGCGTCTTGGCGCCCTCGATTTCAAAATCTATCTTTTTCCCGAAAGACTTCGCTATGTCGCGAACCATTCTCGGCAGCGACGCAACCCCGTCGGAAAACGGCCTCATGCGGCTGGAAAGCACTTCCGAATACAGCCGGCCCGCGATGAGAACGTTCCTGCGGGAGTACTCCCCGAACGACTCTATCTGGGCCCGCACGTCGGCAATAGCCTTGTGCATTGCCCTGCGCGCGAGCTCAAGGTGCGCCTGCGCCGCCTCCGCGCCGGGCGAGCCTTCGAGCGCATATATCGCGTTTTCGAGGTGGCGCGCGATCTGCTCCTGCTCGTTCTTGACGGCAATCATCGCCTCGCGGTAGGGTTCTATGCGCCCGTTTTCGACAAGGCTTTCGGCGGCGAGCTCCATCAGGTTGCTCAGGCTCTTTGCGGAAACTTTTACGGACGAGCCGGAAGCCCTGGGCGCGGGCTCCGAGCGCGCCGAAAGCGCCCCGCGCTGCGGGGCCGGCCTGTACGAGCCCGAAAGCAGCGCCGAAATGTCCGAGGCAAGGCTGCCGGCGGCGGACTCGTCCGCGCCCTCGAAGCGCGCGGCCACGGCGGAGGCGATAAAGTCGGCGCAGTCGAAAAGCAGGTCGAAAAACGCGGAATCCGCCTTTACCCTGCCCTCGCGCGCGGCGGAAAAGCAGTCCTCCATCTTGTGCGCCAGGTTTACGAGCCACTCGAGCCCGACTACGCGCGCGGCTCCTTTCAGGCTGTGGCTTGCGCGCATCAGCGAATCCGCGGCCGGCATGTCGCCCGGGGAACGCTCGAGACGCAAAAGCCCCTCGCTGAGCGCCGCCGACTGCGTCTGCGCGTCCTCGAGAAACACCCCGAACATCTCGGAGTCGCGCGGGCCGGATTTTGCGCGCGGAGCGGAGACTGCTGGCGGAATCGCCGGCGCGGGCGCGGCCTTCCGCAAGGGAAATCCGGCTTCGAGCGCGGCGGAAATTTCCGGCTCCTTTTCGGAAACGGCGCCAGGAATGCGCTCCGGCGGAACCTCGGCGCATTCCGAAAGGATTCCGACCGCCTTTGCCACATCGGGATTGGAGGACGCCGCGGCCACGTCCTCCAAAAACGCGGCTTCAAGCTTTGCCGCAAGGGCGGCGTATTTGTCGAAGCCGAGCATCCTGGCGGCGGACCGCAGCGACTTGGCAGCCGAAGCCGCCCGCGCGCCGTCGAGCGACGGGAGCGCCGCGCGGATTTTCGCGACCGCCCCGCGGGCTTCTCCGGCAAAGAGCGAAAGCATGGACGGATCCGCGCTCATAGGTGGTTCCTTATTATCGCGTGGACGAACAGCCCGAAGTCTATCACTCCGTATCTGGCGCCGCCGAGGTCGAAAATTTTGTCAACAAAACCGCCGAGCGATTTTTCAAGAGTCACGGGAACGTCGCGCAGAGAGGACGGCTCGACGAGCGCCATTCCGGATATTTTCTCGACGCGGAAAGCGAACCTGTCGCCGCCGTTCGAGCACACCACCATTCTCACGGAATCCCCCGGAGCTGCGCGCGCTGGAATCCCGAGAAGCCGCGCCACGTCCACGGCTATTACGAGCTCGCCGTTCACGTTCGCAAGTCCCGATATGACGCCCTCGCCCCTGTGGGGGATTTTATGGATAAACCTGTCCCTGCCTACCTCCGAGACCGCGCCCATTTCGAGGGCGAGGTTTTCCCCGCCGCATTTAAAGAGAAAGTACGGGATTTTCTCGCGTCCGGAATCCGAGCGCGCCTCGGATATTTCGTCCGACCACTCGTCCACGTATTCGACGGGCGCGCGCCTGTCGAAGAGCCTTTTGCCGGCCTCCGAATACGCCGGGCAATTGTAGCAATGGATTCTCTCGGCGAGTTCCGGGCACGACGAGTCGCCCCAAAGCCCCTCCTTCGTCCAGCAGTGGCGCGCTATTTTGTCTTCAAAATCCATCTGGCAACATATTGCACGCTCCGCCGCCGGCATTCAAGCCAATTAAGCTTCCCGCGCAAGCCTCCTTCTGACGAGTTTCAGCCCGAGGGAGGCGTCGGCGTTTCCCGGGTCGAGATAGAGGGCGCGCCTGAAATATTTTTCGGCGTTTTCCAAATCGGCGGAAGCCGAGAATATCTGGGCGGCGAGCAGGTTAAGGCCGGGAGAATCGGGATGGGAACATAGGAGCGCCGAGCACTTCTCGCGCGCAGCGCCGATGAGCCCCCTGTCCGCCAGCGCGCGCAGCGAGCGGATGTCGGAATCAAAATTTTCCGCCGCGGCCCCCGTGCAACCGCCCGCCGCGGACATTTCCGCAAGACCACGGGGCTTTGCGGCAGTTTCGCGATTCGGGATTTTCCGCAGCTTGCGCGCATCCCCCGTGCGAGCCGCGCGGACGGCGAAAGCCCTCGCGGGCCCCGCCCTCTCGAAGCGCGGGTCGGAGTCGGCAAAGCCGTCGGCGTGGCCGCAAAATATGACCGCCCCGTCGGCGGCGAGCGAGAGCAGCCTGTCGAAAAGCCGCCTCTTTGCGCGGGCGGAGAGGTATATAGCGAGATTGCGGCAGAATATGACGTCGTATTTTCCCTCCGCGGAGCCCTCGCTGAGAATGTCGGCGGCGCGGAATCTTATCCGCTTAGAGAGCGATTCCGGCATTTTCGCGCGCCCGCCACCCCCCGCAAAATACCCGAAGTCCGCCGCGCGCTTAGAGCGGAAGCAGCCCTTGCCGAACTCTCCCGACCTGGCGGCCTCGATGAATTTCTCCGAGAAGTCCACGGCGTCTATTTCAAAATCCACACCAGCGCGCTCGAGAACGGCGGCTATCGAATACGCTTCGCAGCCGACAGAGCACGGCGCGCACAGCACCCGCATGAACCCGCCGCAACCGGCTGCGAGCTCCGCGAGCATGTCGAAGCTCTCCGGCTGCCTAAAAAACCATGTCTCGGGAACGCAGAGGCTCTCGCAAAATGCGCGCAACTCCTCCGGATTGCCGAGAAGCGCGCGGGCGAGGCCGCCCACGCTCCCGACCCCGAGCCTCGCCATCGCCTCCCGCGCGGCGGCCTCCACGCCCGCCGCCCCAAACGCGTCCGCGCGCGCCCCGCACCCGAGCTCTATCGCGTCCGCCAAGTCCGGGGGAATCTCCGTCACGGATAGAAAAGCCCCAATATTTCGGCCGCGGCCTCCGAGCGCGCGAGCCTGTCGATTTCCACAATCTGCGCGATTCTCCCGCCGGCGGAAAACACCCCGCCCGCAAACGAATTTCCGGAAGACGGGCCTATCTCGGCGTCGTCGATTTCCGCGACGCCCGTCACGCGCTCCGCGATGAGCGCAACCAGCCCCTCGCGCCCTCCCGCCGACATTTTAACGAGCATGTAGCGGGTGCTGAAAATGCGCTCGGACGGCCGCGAGCACACTATGGTTGAAAGGTCTGCCGCCGGAACGGCCATCCCCATGTAATTAAAGGCGCCCGCGACCCATTCCGGCGCTCCCTGCACGGGGCGGAGCCTCACCGCGGGGATGACGGTCTCTATCAGGCGCGCGTCCGCGCCCCAAAGCCGCCCGTCCATCTCAAAGAGAACCGCGAGCATCAGCGGCGCTCCCCGAGCTTAAATTTGGATATTTCCGCCTCGAGGGAGGCCATTGCCTCGCGCATCTGCGAGCGGCTGTCCGAAACCTGTCTGAGCAGCGCGCCCGCCTGCCGCACCCCGTCGTTGAGCGAGCTCATCGCCTCGCTTATCTGCGACACCCCCGCCGTCTGGGAGTTCATGCCCTCTGTGAGGCTTTCGAGCTGCGGGGCTATGGACTGCATTTTGGTGATGATTGTGTCCATGCCGCCGATAATCCGCTCGACGTCGGACACGCCCATGCGCACGTCCTCTGCGAACTTGTCCATTTCAGACACGCCCGCGGCCACCGCGTTCTGCATGTCCCTGACGATTGTCTCGATGTCGCTCGTTGCGAGGGCGGTCTGGTCGGCGAGCCTGCCTATTTCGCGCGCAACCACCGAGAATCCGAGCCCGTAGGCGCCCGCCTTTTCCGCCTCTATGGAGGCGTTGAGCGACAGCATGTTTGTCTCGTCCGCGACTTTTGAAATTGCCACGACCACCGCATTTATGTTGTTGGCCCTCTCGTTTATTATCGCGAGCCTCTTTGCTATCGACGACGTGCTCGCCGAAAGCGTCTGCATCGTCTTTTCGACAGCGGAGAGCTGCGCCCTGCCGTCCTCGGCGGTCTCCGAGCTCTTGGAAGCCCCGTCGTACAGCGTTTCCACGGTTTTGGCGAGCTCCGCGCTCGTGGAGGTTATCTGCTTCACGGCGGCGGAAATCTCGCCCGTGGAGGAGCAGAAATTCTGTATGCTCTCCTCGTACTCGGCGGAAGCCTTGTCCACGCTCGACGAATACGCCGAAAGCCTGCGCGCCGAATGCGAGACCCCCGAGACGAGCGATCTCAGGTTTGAGACCATGTGCGACATGGACGTCATGAGCCTGCGCGTCTCGTCGGAAGAGTTTTCGGACGATGGAATTTCGAGGTCGAGCCTTCCGGCGGCGATTTCCTCGGCGACTTTGCCGGCTTTTGTCACCCTCGAAAGCGTCCTTCCGGAGAGCGCGAGGGCGGCTATCATCGCGAGCGTAAAAACCCCGAGCCCCGCCATTTCGCCCGCTATCGCCGAATACGCCGGAGCCATCAGCTCGGAGCGCGGCGCAATCTGGACCATCACCCAGTTGCCCGGGCGTATCACGGCGTGGGCGACGCAATAGACCTTTCCGCTCTGCGGGTCGGTGAAATACGCCGCCTGCCGGTCCCCGCCCGCCTCCATCGAGCTCTTGGACATCTCAACCGCCGACCTCAGCAGGTCGCGGTATACCGTGCCGTATTTGGAGAGGTCGCCCCTTGCGGCGCCGGAAGGGTCGCGCGCAAACTGCCCGTCTCTCGAGCGCAAAAGCCCCATGACGAAAGCGCCGTTTTCGTCGGTGTAGAGGTCGTCTATGTGGGCGGTGCGCAGGGCGCTGTTTTTCGTCGCGGCGATTATCCGCGACTGAGAGCTTATCAGAAAAATCTCGCTTCCCGGAAACGTTTTGAGCGACGACACCAAATCCGAAATCCTGGCGAGGTCGCGGTCGAACGCCATCTGGCCGGAAAAATTGCCCTCGAACATTATCGGGGCGGAGTATTCCACCATCAGCGTCCTGTTGTTGTAAAGATACGGCTCGGTGATGACGTAGCCCTCCTTGTCGCCCGACTCTATCTTCTTTTTCAGGCCGGCGTAGTACATGGAAGTTTCCATGTCGCGCAGCGGCTCTATTGAAAGATCCGACGCCTCTGACCTGTTCCAGTAGGCGAGAAACCTTCCGCCCTCCGTCCTGCCGAGCCACTCGTCCACCGTGACCTTTGTCGGGTTTACCCTGAGCCCGTACGCGTCTATGCCGCCGCCCTCGGAAATTTCCGCGGCGTCGCGCATGTTTTTAAGCCCCCTCTCGGTTTTGGCGTCGTTGAAATCCGCGTTGGGCTCGTACCCGACGCTCGCGCCGGCAAAAGACGGAAAAATTTCGAGGAGATCGCGGATGTACGAGACGTTTTCGGAGCGGCTTCCGAACCAAACCTCGCCCGCGGCGGCCGCCGCCCGCGCTATCGAAACCCCCTGGACGTTTTCTTTCGAGACCTGCTCTGCCGCAAGCCTCGTGTCCGCGATAAACTTCGCCTCCGACAGCGACTTGAACGCCGAATAGTTGTCGATGCAGTTGAACGCCGTCATCGCCAGATCCGCGAGGAAAATCGGCAGAACCACAAAAACCAGTATTTTCGTCCTTATCTTCATATTCGCCATGCGCGGGAGGAAACTGCCGGCGGAATCCCCCGCGCGCGCCGCCTCCGTTTATTTCGCGCTTAAATCTAATTCCGAGCCCGCGCCTTGCAAGATTTTTCGCAGGCGGGGAAAGCCGCCAAAAGCGCGTTCAGCGCCGCCAGCCGGCGGCGGCTTTTTTCCAGTCCGAAAAGTACCCCTCGTAGTCCGGGCGCCTGGGCTTTTTGATTTTTGCCGCGATTTCGTCGAGCGACGGGCACTTTGCGTCGAATCCCCCCTCCGGTATGTCGATTTTCGCGAGCCACGCGACGGCGTTGAGGACGAGCTTCCGGAAGTCGGGGTGGGCGAGGGTCCACACCGCGTGCCCGCCCGTGCAGCCGAAGCCGCGCGTGGAATTCGGGTTTTCGCAGAGCCAGAAAATCGCCTCCTCCCTGCCGAGGTTTTTGCGCACGAACTCGTTGCCGGAATTCGGCCCGAACCTGCGCTTGCGCACCTTGTCGGGCGGAACGACGACCGCGAGGTTCGTTATCTTCTGCCCGGGGTTTTCGGAAAACTTCATGTTGAAATGCCACTCGTCGTAAATCTCGAACGGGCGGACGCCGCGCGCGGCGTCGCAGTCGGCGAACTTTTCAAACTTGGCGTCGTAGTACGGGTTTACCGACCAGTGCGTCTGGTAGTGGCCGCCTATGAGAGAGTCGAGGATCGCGGCGTTTTGCGCGCCGCCCTCGCCGTCGCCGAACATCAGCGCGTAGTGGAACACCCCGAAGGACGCGCCCTCGTCGTTCAGGCTTTTAAGGTACTCCATTTTGCCCTTCAGGGGGTGTGACGCCTCGCCCTCCCCGAACACGACGACGGCGTCGCTGCCGGCAGCCTCCTCTATTTTTCCGCCGGCCGCGAGGTTTACGAACTTCACGTCCGCCTTTCCCGCAAGCGCCTCGCGGAGCATTCCGGAGACGAGCTCTCCCATTATTTCGTTTTCGTGGTCCCCCCAATAATGGACGGAACCGCCGGAAACCACGGATATTTTTTTCTTCGGCGCCGGCGCGCACGCGCACAGCGCGGCGCAGGCCAGAAGACAGGCGGCGAACTTTGCAAAAAATTTCATAGGAATGTTTTGAATTTTCCCGAACCGGCGCGCGTTTGCGAGAAAATTTCTCGAAAAAAAACGCGCCCGCGGCTGCTGGAAGAAAACCGAAATTTCGTTGCCATTTGCGGGCGGCGCGCTCTATTATGGGCGCGCTTATGAAAATCATAGTAGCAGGCGCCGGCGACGTCGGGCATTACCTATGCCAGGTTTTGAGCGAGGACGGGCACGCCGTCACGCTGATAGAGTCGGAGGACTCGACCGCCGACGAAGTAGAGGAGCGCCTCGACGTGCGCGTGGTGCGCGGCAACGGGGCGTCCGCCCTATGCCTCTCAAAGGCGGGGGTTGAGTCGTGCGACTTCTTCATGGCGATGACCGCCCACGACCAGCTCAACATCGTCGCGTGCTCGCTTGCCGCAAGCCTCGGCGCAAAGACCACAATCGCGAGGGTGCACGACCAGGTGTACGCCGACGCGTCGGTTGTAAACTACCAAAAGCACTTCAACATAGGCGTTCTCATAAATCCGGAGGCGCTGACGGCGGTCGAGCTCGCAAAGCATGTGCGCAATCCGGAGAGAATGGCGTTCGAGGACTTCGCGAGGGGAGAGATAGAGCTTCAGGAAATGGAGATTTCGCCCGACGCGAAGGCGGCGGACGTCGCCCTGAAAGACCTGTCGCTCGACGCGGGGATAAGGATAGGGTATGTCGAGCGCGCGGGCGAGCTCATAGTGCCGCGCGCCGACACCGTATTGCGCGCCGGAGACAAGGCCACGGTGATAGGCACCCCCGAGACGCTCCTGAAATGCCGCAGGATATTTTCGAGCATTTCCCCGAGCTCGCGCAGGATAGTCCTGTACGGCGCGACTGAAACCGCGGTCTCCGTGATAAGGCGCCTGAGCGACCGCCGCTTCAAAATCCGCGTGATAGAACCAGACATCGAAAAGTGCAAGGACATCGCCGAGGCGTTCCCGAGCGTGACCGTTATAAACGGCAGCGCGACGAGCCTGCGCCTGCTCGAGGAGGAGCAGATAGGCGACGCCGACTATTTCATGGCGTGCACAAAGGACGACGAGGAAAACGTCATGACGTGCCTGCAAGCCAAAAAGCTCGGGGTCGCGCACGTGGAGCTCGTAATAAACAAGCCGGACTACGAGCAGGTTTTGCAGAACATAAGCGGCTTTCTGAACTTCGAGTCGATAGTCTCCCCCAGGAGGGTGACGGTTTCGGAAATAAAAAAGCTCGTCACCGACAAAAACTATTCCGTCATAGGTTCGCTGCGCGGGGGATCGATAGAGTTTGTGGAGCTGAAAGTCGGCGCGGGCTCCCCCGCCGTGGGGCGCCCATTGCGCGACCTCCGGCTGCCGCCCGCGTGCATCATTGCCGCAATAGTAAACGGCTCCGGCGCGAAAGTCCCGGGGGCGGCGGACTCCGTGTCCGCCGACGACAGGCTCGTCGTAATTCTCGAAAAGCGGATGGCTCCAGAAGTCGTCAAAATGTTCGTGAAATAGCCGAATGAATTACCCCGTCATACTGAAAATCCTTTCGATGCTCTTCGCGATAATGGCGCTGGCGTTTTCGCTGTGCGCGGGGGTGTCGGTTTTCTACTATTCGGAATCCCCCCTCGAGGGAGAAGCTCTTCCTGCGTGGATTTCCATAGTCGCCCTTTCGATATTGCTTGCCTTCGCTTTCTTCCTTCCGAGCCGCACTGCCTCCGGAAAACTCTTCAAAAAAGAAGCCATGTGCATAGTGGGCACGGGATGGGTCCTCGCCTCCCTCCTGGGAACCGTCCCGTATGTAATGATTTTGGACGTTTCGTTCGCCGACGCCTTCTTCGAATCGTCGAGCGGCCTCACGACGACCGGTGCGTCCGTATTTGGAGATTTTTCAGACTTTCCGCGCAGCCTGATGTTTTGGAGGTGCCTATCCCACTGGATCGGCGGGTTGGGAGTGGTAATGTTTTTCGTGGCGATATTGTCATTTTTGGGCTCGGACGGCAGAATACTCTATTCGCGCGAAACAAGCGCGGATTCGGGGGGAGGGGTTGAAACCGAAAGAATACAATCGATAGCGCTAAAAATAATAGGGCTTTATCTGTCGATTTCCGCGATATGCGCGATAAGTTTTAAGCTGTGCTCCATGACATGGTACGACGCCATATGCCATATGTTCTCCACCGTCTCTACCGGCGGATTCAGCGTCTACGAAAACAGCATTTCCCACTACGACAACCTGGCGGTTTATTGGGTCGTCGCCCTGTTTATGTTTATAGGCGGCGTGGGATTTTCCACAATAATATTTCTGGCTTCCGGAAAATTCCATCGGGCGATGCAAAATACGGAATTAAAAGTCTATGTAGGAATCCTTCTGCTATCTGGATTCTCCATGGCGATTTTCGTATACGCCGATCCCGACAATTCAAAAACCCTCTGGGAAACGATTACGCACAGCATATTCAATTCGGTCTCCGTAATGACTACCACGGGTTTCATGTCGGAAGACTACCAGAAATGGCCGCCGATAACGCATTCGGTTTTTCTCGCGCTTATGATAATTGGAGGATGTTCCGGCTCAACCTCGGGAGGCATAAAAGTCTCGCGCCTTATACTCGCGTACGCGCTTTGCAAAAATCATCTCGAGAAATCTTTCAGGCCCAGAGTGGTAAGGCCCGTCAAAATAAACGGCAAAATCGTCGGAGAAAAAGAGGCTGCCGACGCGCTTTCATACATAGTTATGTACTCGCTAATAGCTCTCGCGTCCATACAGATTTTATCGTTTTTGGAGCCCAATCTGAAATTGTCGGAATCAATAAGCGCGACTCTTACGCTCATAGGAAACGCCGGCCCGGGGTTCGACAGGGTCGGCCCCGCCGAAAACTACGGCTTTATGAACGGGGCGTCGAAAATATTTTTGGGGGTCCTGATGATAATGGGGCGTCTGGAATTCTACGCGATACTCGCGCTGTTTATGCCGTCCCTCTGGAAAAAATTTCAATGACCGCAAACATGACGAAACTCGGCGTGAACATAGACCACTCCGCGACGCTAAGGCAGGCCCGCTACCGCGGGACGCCCGCGGATTCGAAAATAATAGTGGAACCCGACCCCGCGGAAATCGCGCTCGCCGCGGAACGCGCCGGCGCGGACTCGATAACCGCCCACCTGCGCGAAGACAGGCGCCACATCCGCGACGCCGACATGTTCGCCCTGCGCGAAAGGATACGCACAAAGCTCAACATGGAAATGGCGTGCTCCGAAGGCGTGATTTCGGTCGCTTTGAAAGTCCGCCCCGACTACGTGTGCCTCGTGCCTGAAAACAGGGAAGAGGTGACGACCGAAGGCGGGCTCGACGTGGCGGGCGAAACCGAAAAGGTCGCCTCCGCGATAGCGAGGCTGTCGGCGGCGGGCGCGGTGTGCTCCGCTTTCATAGACCCCGACGAACGCCAGGTCGAAGCCGCGAAAGCCGCCGGAGCCTCCGTCGTGGAGCTCCACACGGGCGCATACGCAAACGCATGGGGAGACGCCGCCGAGACGCGCAGGCAGCTCGAAAGGCTCGCGCGGGCGGCGGAGCTCGCAAAATCCCTGGGGCTTACGGTAAACTCGGGGCATGGGATAAACTACTCGAACATAGCCGCGCTGCTCCAAACCGCCGGCTTCAACGAGCTCAACATAGGCCACAGCATAATCTGCCGCGCGCTGCTCGTCGGGATAGAACGCGCGGTGGAAGAGATGAAGGGGCTTATCGCGAAATATGGGAAGTGAGCCGCAGTTTTCGGGGGAAGTCGTCGGGGTGGGAATAGACCTCGCGGACGTGGCGCGCATACGCGGGCTGCTCGAAAAGTACGGAAAATCGTTTTTAAGCAAAACCTTTGCGGACGCGGAGGCAGCCCATTGCATGGCGCGCGCCAACCCCGCCGAGGCGCTAGCCGCGAGGTTTGCTGCAAAAGAGGCGGTTGCGAAGGCTCTCGGCACGGGGTTCTCCGCCGGCGTCTCCCCCAAGGGGATAGCGATAGAAAACGCGCCGTCGGGCGCGCCGCTTGCGAGGCTCGACGAAGCCGCGCAGGCGGCGATGGAAAAGATCGGCGGCAAAAGGGTTTTGGTGAGCCTCACGCACCTCAAAGACTACGCGCAGGCGGTTGCGGTCATAACGAAATAAAATGGAATGCCGCGCCCCCATAATGTCCTGCGCAGAGGCCGCCGAATTTGAAAGGCGGTTTTTCGCCCGCGGCGGATTTGGCGAGCGCGAGGCAATCCGGCGCGTCGGCCGCGGGATCGCCGAAGAGTTTTTAAGGGAGTTCGACATCGGCAATTCACCCCGCATAATAGCGATCGCCGGCGGCGGGCACAACGGCGCGGACGCAATCGCCGCCGCGTCTAAAATATGCCGGAAAATCCCGGGCGCCTCCCTCTGCGTCGCGGCCGCCCCGCGCGAAAAGCAAAGGCCCGACACATCGCTCGAGCTCGACGCCCTGCTCACAGGCGGCGCGAAAATCGAAAAAATATTTCCGCTCTCCGAGCTTCCGAACGTCCGCGGCAAATTCGATCTGGCGATAGAGGGGCTAGTCGGTATGACTTTCCGACCGCCCGCGCGGGCGGAGCTTGGCGCGGCGATAGAGGCGGCAAACGCGCTGGACGCGCGGATAAAAATCAGCGCGGACATTCCCGCGGGGATCTCCGCCGACGCGCCGCAAACCCCCGCCTTCCGCGCCGACGCCACATACGCCGCCGGAATCGCAAAGGACGCAATTTTCATGCCCTTCAACAGGCCGTTTGCCGGCAGAATCCGCTTTGTGGACATAGGGTTCTTCGAGGCCGGCGTTCCCGACTCCGCAAGGGCAGTCGTCCTCCCGTCGATTTCCGAACCGCTGAAAGCCCTGCGCCCCGCGCTCTCTGACAAGAGGTCCTACGGGCACGCGTTTGTCATCGCCGGGTCGCGGCGCTACCCGGGGGCGGCGCTCATGAACGTAAAAGCCGCGCTGCGCGGGGGCGCGGGGCTTGTGACCGCCTTCGTGCCGGAAACTTTCGCGGCGCAATTCGCCGCCGCCGAGCCCTCCGCGATCTGGGTCGGATGCCCCGAAGACGAAAACGGGGCGATAGCGCTCGAATCCTACGGGCTGATGCGCCCGCTGTTGCCGCGCGCTTCGGCGCTTCTCGCCGGAAGCGGCATGACGGGCTCCGCGGAAGCGGCGGCGCTCGTCGCCCAGATTCTGAAAGATTTTCCAAGCCTCCCCGCCATTCTCGACGCCGACGCGATTTCCGAATCCTCCGCCTCCCTCCTGCGTTCCCGCCCTTCCCCGTCGCTCTTGACGCCCCACGAAGGCGAATTTCTGAGAATCGCCCCCGACGCCTCGGACGAATCCCTGATTGGGGCGTCCGAAAAATTCGGGTGCGCGATCCTCCTGAAATCCTCCGCGACGCGCGCGTGCGAGCGCGGGCGGATAACCTATTCCGTCCGCGGCGGCCCCGCCCTGTCGCGCGCGGGCAGCGGGGACCTGCTCGCGGGGCTGTGCTGCTCGCTCGCGGCGTCAAAAAAATTTGAAAGCGTTTCCCTCGCCGCCCTCTGCGCCTCCGACTGGCTCGGGCGCGCCTCGGAGCTCGCCGCGAGGGACCTCACCGAGACCGCGATGGCAACTTCCGACATAGCGGCGTATCTGCCGAAGGCGCTTTCCCGATTTTATTTGGCTTGATAATCGCGCAGGCGCGGTAAAATCGTATGCCGAAATAATGCGAATTTTTGCCCGCCGCCGCGGGCGGTTTTTTTGGAGAAATGGAAACGGGATTCAATCCGTCATTAGCCTTAGCGGTACTTCCCATATATGTTGTCGTGTCAGTCGGGTGGCTCGCGCGGAAACTGGGATGGCTCGCCCCTGAAAGCGACAAGTCTCTAATGAGGCTTGCCATAGACATATCGCTGCCATGTTTCATATTTTACAACATGATAGGCAACGAGAAGCTCGCAAGCGTAAGCTACGCCGCGTGCACCATATCCCTGGGAGTATTCGGGATATGCGCGTGCCTTGCCGTCGCGTGGATTGCGGCAAAAATTATGGGGCTCAAAACCGGAGAGGGGGCGCGGACATTCACAGTCACGACGGGAGTGCACAATTACGGATTTTTCATAATAGCGCTTGTGGCGATAATCTATCCGGACGACAAAGACTTCATGGGGCTCGTCCTCACACACAATGTCGGATGCGATCTGGTGTTCTGGTCGTTGGGGCTGGCAATGCTCTCATCCGCAAAAAAATTCGGCCTTTCAATATTTTTAAAAGGCCCGGTGTTATCCGTATTCGTCGCCCTGTTTTTCATATGGACGGGAATAGCGGATAAAATTCCCGAATTTGCGCTCTCGTCGCTGAAGCTCATCGGAGGGGCGTCTATTCCGATAAACCTATTGATGTTCGGCACGCTCATATACGACTTATACTCCCGCGAAACCTTCGACGCGAAAACGGTCGGAATTGCGGTTTTCCTGAGAATGGGCGTAATGCCCTGCATATTTATAGGGGCCGCCGCAACGTTGCCCGTCGACGCCTCGCTCAAAAAGCTGCTGGTGTTCCAGGCGCTGTCCCCCTGCGGGATTACCGCCGCGGTGCTCGCCAAGCACTTCGGCGGCCGCCCGCAGATGGCGGTGCAGATAACCGTAGCGACACTCCTCGCGGCCCTCCCCGCCGTTCCCTTCTGGATGTGGGCGGGAATGTCGCTCATCGGGGCGTAGGCGGCGCCCCGAAACTGAAATACGCAAAGCGCGCGCCATATTTTCAGCAGGGCAAACCGCACTAACTGAAAACATCGCGCGCGCTGCGTTTCCCGCGCAATACCCCGCGGGGAACCGGCAAGCCGGCGCCTTTTTCCCGCGCCTATTTCCTTCTTCTGCGCGCGGCAAGCGCAATGGCGACCGCGCCGATTGCGGCGGCCGCTGCCGCGGGTTCGGGAACCTGCGCAAAACCGACTTGGAGGGAATACCCCCCATTCTGCGATTCCGCCCAGCGGAAAAACGCCGTGGCGTTTTCCACATTCTCGGCGCGGAAATCGCCGTTTGCGTCGTAAATTCCCTCGCCTATTTTGGAGTCCAAATCGAAACCGGAGAGTTCGCCGGCAAACATGATTTCAACCCAGTTATCTATCAATTCAACGGTCTGCGCTATTTCGTACCCCTGGAGATCGAGCGCGTTGCCGCTGCGGTTGGCAAAGTCCACCGTAATTATTCCGTCACCCGTTTTTGAAAGCGTTTCTTTCACCAGGATTTTGTCCGTAGTTGCGGTCTCGAAAACGTTGTGGTTCGCAAAATTCTCGAAAGCCAATCCGCCGCCCTTTATCTCCGCGGACTTGAAGTAAACCGCTCCGGCCTGCGAAGTGTCGTCGCTCGCGGACGCCCCGAACGCGCCGCCTTCGAGTATAAGCGAACCGTTGCGGTTTTCCTCCTTAATATTCGAATTGTCGAAGAAAAATTTTCCGCTTCTCACGGTCACGGTCCCGTTTTGCGAAGCCTCTTGCATTCCGTCGTTGCGGTATATGAAAATGCGCTGCGTTCCCCCGCCCTCCATTAACATATCTACACTGTACTCGTTATTGCCCGCGGTAATTCCGTTATCGCAAAGCGCGCCCCGAAACGAATAGTCCGCGCCCGCCGCGTTTGCAAAAACCAGCGTCCCGACTCCCCCTCTGGATTCTACGAAAAAATTATGGGAGGAAGAATCTTTGGCCGAAACCAGCCCGCCCAATTTTACGGCCATTCCGTTTTTTTTCAGTTGCAAAACGTCCCAGGCGCCGGACATTTTCAAAACCCCGCCTATTTCAACCTCGTCTAAATACAAACTCAGTTGGCTCTCCTTCCCCGTGCCAGCTCCATCGCCGATTTCCACGTCGCCCGTCACCGCGAGCTTTGTGTTTGACCATACGGGGGAATCCATTAGTATCTCCAATATCGCGGAACCGTATGAATCATACTGCCTCCCCCCGTATGTTTCCATGCCGACTTCTATCCTCCCTACGGTCATTTCAAGAGCCGCGCTGCCTGTGTCGCCCGTCCAATTAGTAAACCGGAAGTGAGATTCCTCGTCGCATTTCTGCACGCTTATCTTTCCGGGAACCTGAAAATTTATTGGGACGTCTTTATTTAACAATTCGGCGCCGAAGGCAAGATCCACCCTGCCGCTGGATCCTTTTGTCTGGCTTCCGGACAGGACCAGATTGCCAACGTATCTGTCTAATTCGACAAACGACGTCCATCCGGTTTTATAAAAGACAGCGGTGTCTTGATAGTTGGGAGCCCTGCCGGCGGGCTCGCTAAGCGCTTCGTCCAAATACCAATGCGATGTGTATTGAAATTGGGCATTGCCGCTATAATATAATGTCTCGGCACAAGCGGCGGCGGAAAAGGCTGCGCAAAATGCAAGAGGAAGAAGAATATATGAATTCGTTTTCATATAAACTTTCCTAACGCAAGGTTTAAAAATGTCAAAATTTTTTGAGAAAAAAATTCTATCCCCCCCTATACCCGCAAAATAAAAAATATTTCCCAAACCCCGCTTCGACCCGCCGCCGCCCTTCCCGCCGCGCGCCGTCAGCCATACCCCCGCGCGCATATCCGCTCTATTAAAGCCCCCCCCCTTATCGCGCGCGGAATGGAATCCGTTTGGAAAATTTTACAATCCGCTTTCTATTTCCATCTGCGCCTCTCCCGCGCCAAGTTTCAACAAGAAGGAAAAAATCTCCGCACTGCGCGCCGCTGCCGCGCGCCTTTGCCGCGCTGCAATTTTGACCAGGAAAACAATACGCACGCGCGCCTCCCCGCTTTGCTAGCGCGCGAAAACCCGCCGCCGCCAGCGGGAACTCGGCAATTTTTCGCGGCAAAACTTCAACCACCCGCCGCAAAATTTGCGCTGCCAATTCACCCCGCAATTCCCGAAAATTTCCGCATTCCGAGCAAAACCTACCCTCCTGCGCCGCGACAATACGGCGCGCCGCGGAATTAAAGAGGCGCAAAGATTCCGGCGAAAATTTCTCCCGTCCCGACTCAGAGGGCGCGTATGCTTTCAGTTATCGCCTCCGCCGCGCGCGCAAGGTCGCCGTCGGTGTGCGCCGCGCTCATAAAGCAGATTTCGTACGCGCTCGGCGCAAAGTAAACGCCGCGGTCGAGGCACCCCCAGAAGAATTTTTTGTAGAGCTCCGCGGAGGACGCCATCGCGTCGGCGCAATTCTTCACGCGGTTTTCGCTGAAAAAAAACGAGAAGAGCGACGCCACTTTCGGCGTTTGCAGCGCGATTCCCTTTTCCTTCGCCGCCGCCTGCGCCGCGTTCACTATGAACTCCGACTTCCTTTCGAGCATTTCGTAGGGGGGATTTTCGCGGATCATTTTCAGCGCGGCGATTCCTGCGGACATCGCGAGCGGATTTCCGCTGAGCGTTCCCGCCTGATAGACGGGGCCGAGCGGCGCGAGGAGTTCCATTATCTCGCGCCTCCCGCAAAACGCGCCGACCGGAAGGCCGCCGCCTATTATTTTGCCGAGCGCGCACAGGTCGGGCATAATCCCCTCGCGCGCCTGCGCCCCGCCGGCAGCCGCGCGGAAGCCGGTTATTACCTCGTCGAAAATGAGCAGGCTGCCGCTTTTTGTGCAGGCGCCGCGCAGCAGCCGCAAAAACCCGGGCTCGGGCTCTATGAGGCCTACGTTCGCGGGATACGGCTCGAGAATCGCGCACGCGATTTTTTCGCCAAGCTTTTCAAAGCACTCCTCGACCGCCGCCGCGTCGTTGAAGGGAAGCACTATCGTAAGCTTTGCCAAATCCGCCGGAATGCCGGCGGAGTCGGGGTTGCCGAAAGTCAGCGCGCCGCTGCCCGCCTTGACGAGCAGGCTGTCCGCGTGCCCGTGGTAGCAGCCCGCGAACTTTACTATCAAATCCCTGCCGGTGTACCCGCGCGCCAGGCGGATTGCCGACATGGTCGCCTCCGTGCCGGAATTTGTCATGCGCACCATCTCGGCGCACGGAATCATGCCGCAGATCATGCGCGCCATTTCGAGCTCAGCCTCGCACGGCATTCCGAAAGACGTTCCGCCTGCGAGCGCGGATTCTATCGCCGCGCGGATCGTCGGATGGTTGTGCCCGAAGAGCGCGGGCCCCCAAGAGCACACGAAGTCCACGAGCTCGCGGCCGTCGCAGGTCTCCACCCGCGCCCCCCGCGCCGAGCGCGCGAAAAACGGCTCTCCGCCCACCCCGCGAAAAGCGCGCACCGGAGAGTTAACCCCCCCGGGTATGAGTTTTTTTGATTCCGAAAAAAGCTCTTTGGAAGTCATTGAAGCCCCCTCTTTATTGATACCGGTATTTTTCTGTCCGTCGAAAACGCGACCGCCGAAAGCTTCGGGCCTATCGGATACTGCGAACGCTTGTATTCGGCGCGCGCCACCTTGCCCAAAACGTCCTCAACCGCCGCCCTGTCGAAGCCCGCCGCGGCTATCTCGGAGGCGGACTTGAACCCCTCTATGTGCAGGCGCAAAATCGCGTCGAGAACGTCGTAGGGCGGCAGTGAATCCTCGTCTTTCTGCCCGGGGCGCAATTCGGCGGACGGCGGCTTGTCTATGGTGTTTTGCGGAATTATCTCCCTGCCCGCCTCGCGGTTTACGAGGTTTGAAAGGCGGTATACCTCCGTCTTGTAGAGGTCGCAGATAGGGGCGAACCCGCCGTTGGTGTCGCCGTAGAGCGTGCAGTAGCCCACGGCGCATTCGCTCTTGTTGCCGGTGGCGAGCACCAGGTGCCCGAGCTTGTTTGAAATCGCCATGAGCGTCAGCCCCCGCGCGCGCGACTGTATGTTCTCCTCCGCCACTCCGCGCGGCAAGCCGGCAAACAGCCCCGCGAGCGCGCCCTCGACCGCCTCGACGGGCTTCTCTATCGAAACCGTGTGAAATTCTATGCCCAAATTTTCCGCGAGCGCAGCGGCGTCCGTCCTGCTGTGGGAACTCGAAAACTTGGAGGGCATCGACACCCCGACCACATTTTCCCGCCCGAGAGCCTCGACGGCGAGCGCCGCCACGAGCGCGGAGTCTATGCCGCCGCTGAGCCCCACGACGACGCTCCTTATTCCGCACTTGCCGACGAAATCGCGCAGTGACATCACTATCGCGCGCTTCAGGTCGGAGTCGCCCTGAAAGTCGAAGGCGTCCCCGTCGTAGCCGTCCAGCGAATCCAGGTCGATTGCCAGCGCGTCCTCCTCGAATTTTTTAAGGCACTTTGACGCGGGCTCCGCGCGCGAGGCGTCGAAAACCCCGCTTCCGCCCGCAAATACCACGGCGTCGTTGCCCCCGACGAGGTTGCACCAGACGAGCGGAACTCCTGCCGTCCGCGAGACCTCGCACAGCAGGCCGCCCCTGCGCCGCACGGTGTCGTTTGCGGTCGAAAAGACGCTCGCCGAAATGTTCACGAGCAGATCGAGCCGCCCGCCGCCGCGCTTCAAATCCGAAAAATATTCGAGCGGCCGCGGGGAATTTTCATAGCGAGGCGCGGTGGGCAGCGACGGAAGCGTCCAGATGTCCTCGCAAATCGTCACCCCGACCGACTTCCCGCAGATTTCCGCGACCCCGAAATCGCGCCCGGGATCGAAGTTGCGCGAGTCGTTTAATGCGCCGTAATTGGGCAGCAGCATTTTGTCGCAAATCCTGGAGACTTTCCCGCCGTCCAGAAGATACGCCGAATTGCGCGCGCCCGCCGGCCCGCCGTCCATGCGCGGGCAGCCGACTATCGCCGGAATCGGCAGGGTTCCGGCAAGCGCGGAGAGAGCGGCCTGCGCGGCCTCCACAAACCTGCCGTACCCGACCAAATCGCCGAGCGGATAGCCCGACACCGCGCATTCGGGAAACACCGCAAAGTCCGCGCCGCCGCGGGCGAGCCGCGCGCAGGCGTCCGATATTTTGGCGGCGTTTGCGGAAAAGTCGCCCACGCGCGCGTTTATCTGTCCGATTCCGACTTTCATCTAAGGCGGAATATTTTTTTATTCCGCCGCGCTTTTGCAAGCGTAATCGGGGCGCGGCGCGCGGCTATTCGCGGGAGGAGTTGGCGCGCGCGAGCATGTACAGCAGCCATCCGAGCGACGACACGAAAGCCGCCACATACGTGAGGGCCGCGGCGTCCAGAACGCTCTCGACGCCCTCGGACTCCCCGCCCGCTCCGACTATGCCGAGCTCCCGCAGGCTCTCCTTCGCCCGCGCGGAGGCGTTAAACTCCACGGGGAGCGTGACGAGCTGGAATACCGTAAGCACCAAGTATATCGCAACCCCGACATAGAGGGTAGCGACGCTGTGGAAGAGGAAGAAGCCGCCTATCATGACGATCGGCAGGAGCTGGCATGCGAAATTCGTCACCGGCACGAGCGCCATGCGCAGGTTGAGCGGGGCGTAGCCGACTTTGTGCTGGATTGCATGTCCCGCCTCGTGCGCGGCGACCCCGAGGGCGGCGATGCTCGTGCCGTAAAAGTTGTCGCGGCTGAGGGCGAGAACTTTTCTCGACGGGTCGTAGTGGTCGGTGAGGGTGCCGTCTATCGGAACTATGTCGACGTCGGAAATCCCCGCCGAGCGCATTACCGCCGCGGCAGCGTCGCGCCCCGTAATCCCCGATGCGGAGCGTATTTGGGAATAGCGCGAATACGCCCCCGAAACGCGGGCCTGCGCCCACAAGCCGACTATTATCGGCACCACTATCAAAATAAGAAATTCCATCTGTATTATACCAGTTTGAATTGTCCGCAAAAATCCCGTCCTCCCCGAAGAAAGGGGAATTTTATTTCCTCACATATCTTATAACGTCAAAAAATTCGTTTTCTAAAACGGTTTCCCTTTCTTCAAACAGACCGGAAAAGTCAGGGAAAAACACGTCGCCGTCGGGCGAGAGCTTCACGCGGCTCAAAACGAGCTCCGAGCACAGCGGCAGGGCGGCGCGGTAGAGGGCGGCGCCCCCGCAAATCCACACCGTGCGCGGGTCGCCGTCGTAGGCGGCGGCGGCCTCTTCGAGCGAGGCGAACGCGCGCGCCCCCGAAACCTCCTCGGGCCGCGAGGTTATGACCGCGTTTTCGCGCCCCGGCAGCGGGCGCGAACCGAGGCTCTCCCAAGTCCTGCGCCCCATGAGAAGCACCCCGCCGAGAGTCGTCCGCTTGAAGTGCCTGAAATCCTCGGAGATCCTCCACGGTATTTCAAGCCCCCTGCCTATCACGCCGTTCTCGGCCACAGCCGCTATCGCCTTGAAATTAGTCATACGGCAATCGGAGCCTTTATGGCGGGATGCGGGTCGTAGCCCTCGAACGAAAAATCCTCAAATGTAAAGTCGCCGATATTTTTGCGCGCCGGATTCAGGCGGAGGGTCGGCAGCGGCCTGGGGTCGCGGGAGAGCTGCGTCTTGACCTGCTCTATGTGGTTTTTGTATATGTGCAAGTCTCCGAATGTGTGAATGAACTCCCTCGGCTTGTAGCCGCATACCTGGGCTACCATCATCGTGAGCATAGCGTACGAGGCGATGTTGAACGGCACACCGAGGAAGAGATCCGCGCTGCGCTGGTAGAGCTGGCATCTCAGTTCGCCCGAGCCGTTGACGTGGAACTGGAACAGCGCGTGGCACGGCGGGAGCGCCATCTTGTCGAGCTCGCCGGGATTCCACGCGCTCACGATGTGCCTGCGCCCGAAAGGGTCCTTTTTCAGGCCCTCTATGAGCCTGTCTATCTGGTTGACGCTGCGGCCGTCGGGCGCCCTCCAATCAGTCCACTGCGCCCCGTATATGCGCCCGAGATTGCCGTCTTTGTCTGCCCACTCGTCCCAAATGGTCACGCGGTTGTCGTTCAGGTATTTTATGTTGGTGTCGCCCTTCAAGAACCACAACAGCTCGTAAATTATCGAGCGCGTGTGGAGTTTTTTTGTGGTAAGCAGCGGGAAGGAGCCGCGCAGATCGAAGCGCGCCTGCGCCCCGAATACGCCGATTGTGCCGACGCCCGTGCGGTCGGAGCGCTCCTCGCCGTTTTCGAGTACGAATTTGAGCAAATCGAGATATTGTTTCATAATTGGCGTGCCGAAAAATTAAATTGAAGGAAACATATACCTAATCGCGCAGGCTATGCAACCACAAACCGGATCCGGAGCGCGGCCGGTACGCAAAGGCGGCGGCAAAAACGCGGCGCGGGCTCCGGCGAAGGGGAACGCCCCGCCGCGGAGAATTGCGGCTTTGCGGGCGGATTTCAAAAGCTTCATACGCACCGCTCCGCTTTGCAAATGTCTTCCCCGCGATCCCGAAAAAATATTCATTTTTTTCTTGCATAGAAGGGGCAAAAGAGTACTTTACGCGAATTGTTATTTATTGCCTGACTAGCTCAATCGGTAGAGCAGTTGACTCTTAATCAATTGGTTCAGGGTTCGAGTCCCTGGTCAGGTACTTCCTTAAAAAGCCCGCCATCCGTATAAACAAAGGATTTGCGGGCTTTATCGTTTTTGCCGCCCTTTACTGCGATTGGCGCAAAACGCACCGAAAAACGGTAATTTTTCTTGAAAAATTACCCACCACATTGCGGGCTTTTCGCGTTAAAATGCAACTTTTGCAACCTTAGCGAACTTTGCGGATATCCGAGGATGCGCGGGCTGGAATTTCCGCAAACTTTGCCGAATGTTTCAGGCGCGTTCCAAGAGGTTGAACGCGCAAATCTTGTTTTATCTTTTGGGTTGATTTTTGACTATTTTTGGGCTTTTTTTGCAAATATCAGGCAAATACATTCGACCCATGAAATGCAAGTATCTGAAATCCGCTCTCGCCGCCCTCATTGCCGCATCCGCCCTTGCATGCGCGGAGGCATCCGGAAATTCTGAAGAGCCCGCGCCCGCCAAGCGCGCAACGATAGGCGCATACTACTTCGACGGATGGTCTGGCAAAAACCGGTATGACGCGGATCCCTCCCAGCCGTGGGCAAAGGGCGCGCCCACGCATTTGACCAAAAAACTCGCCGAAGATTTCGGATTCCGCGAGCCCGTCTGGGGTTGGAGAAACGATTCCCAGGAAATAATGGACCGCCAGATAAGGCTCGCAGCGGAAAACGGCGTGGATTTCTTCCTGTTCTGCTGGTACTGGAAGGACAACAAAGGCCCCATAAACGAAGCCGCGATAGAATCGCAGCCGACGCACGCGAGCCTCAACCTGTATCTGAAATCCAAAGAAAAGGACAAACTCAAATACTGCCTGTTAGTCGCCAACCACGGGGGGTCCGAAATAATCGGCGACAAGAACTGGGAGGACGCTGTAACATACTGGACAAGATATTTCTCCGACCCGCAATACATGCGCGTGGGGGGAAAGCCGCTTGTGGTAATCTTCGGAAGCGGCGCAAATTCCATAACCGACGCCCAGATAAAAATAATGCGCGAAACCGCAAAAAAGCTCGGCTTCAAAGACGGGATCGCCATAGCGTGCTGCCAGGGCAAACGCCCGTCTTTCGACATCGCGACGCGCTACAATGTAAACACCTCGTACAAGGGCGAAAGCAGGGAACTTCCCTACTCCGACATCGCGAGCGCGACAAAATCCACATGGAACGGCAGCCCCGAGCAGCCTTTCATTCCAACCATAACGTGCGGCTGGGACAAGCGGCCGTGGGAGGGCAAGGGGCCGGAAGGGCTCGGCAACACGCCCGTGGGCGGCTATTATACCGGAGACACTCCGGAAGCTTTCGGCAAGCTGCTGTCGGAAGCGATAAAGTGGATGGACGAAAATCCCGAAAAAACCCTCAAGGAGCGCATTGCCCTGATATACGCATGGAACGAGCTCGGCGAGGGAGGATACCTCGTCCCGACAAAGGGGGATCCGGAGGCGAAAAAACTGAAAACCATCGGCGAAATCGTCGGCAAATGAGACCCCCCACTCCGCGCGGGGAACTGCCGGAGGGCGCATAAACCGGCGCGCCGCCCGCGAGGGAAACAGCCGGCTGCAAAGGCGCCGCGTTGAAATCAGATGCGGCGCTTTTTGCGCAGTTTCCGAAAGCCGCGCGGACTGCCCGCGCCCGGGCGCAAAAAAAAACGGCCTCCCGCGAGGGAAACCGTAAGAAATGGTGGCCAGACCAGGAATCGAACCAGGGACACAAGGATTTTCAGTCCTCCGCTCTACCAACTGAGCTATCTGGCCAAAAGTTAAGCTTTCACTCCATTTTAAACGCGCCGGCATGTCAATATATTTTTTAAAATATTTCCGCCGCGCGCCGGCGAAAACCGCCATATGCCGCAAAGAGCTACGCGGCTCCGGATTGCTTGACTAAACGGAGTTTTATGTTTTAAACTAAAAAAAATACATCAAACATGAAATTTTTTGAAAAATCCGGATTCCGCGCGGCAATCGCCGCAGCGGCAATCGCCTCCGCCCCCTTCCAAACCGCGCTCTCGGGAGCGCCTAATCCCGAAGCCGTCCGCCCGCTCGCCGAGTTTTCCGAAAGGCTCGGAATGCCTAATCTAGCAAAAAAGCTGGAAGAAGGGAAAAACGTTAAAATCGCGTATCTCGGCGGGAGCATTACGGAGCAGAACGGCTGGCGCGTCCACTCCCGAAAATATCTGGCGCGCAAGTATCCGAAAGCGCGCGTCGGGGAAATCAACGCCGCCATCGGGGGAACCGGCTCCGACCTCGGGTGCCTGCGGGTCGGCGCGGACGTAATCTCAAAAAATCCCGACGCCGTATTTGTGGAGTTCGCCGTAAACGACGCATGGCGGAACCCGCGCGACATATTCATGGACATGGAGGGCATAGTCCGGCAGATTTGGGCGAAATCCAAAGAAACGGACATATGCTTCGTCTACACTGTGACGGAAAGGGACGCCGCCGCCCTCGAAAACGGCGAAATGTCGCGCGCGGCGAGCGCGATGGAGGCGCTGGCGGACTATTACGGAATTCCGTCTATCCACTTCGGGAAGGAGATAGCCGACAACCTCGCCTCCGGAAAGCTGATTATGAAAACCGGCGCCGACGTCAAATACGTGGACGGCGAGGCGCTCGACGAAAGCGCGGCAATCGCGCGGACGCCCGACGGCAAAATTCCTTTCTCGAAAGACGGCGTCCACCCGTACCCGAATACGGGGCACCTGCTCTACCAAAAGGCGTTCGCGCGCTCTTTCGACGCGCTGGCAAAATCCGGCAAAGGAGCCGGCGGCGCGGCCCGAGCGAGGTCTCTGCCGGCGGCGGATCCAATGTCGCCCGTTTCGGTGAAAACCCTTCCGCTCGACGCCGCAAAGCTGTTCGGCAAAACGGGCGACGTCCCGTGGGACTCGCCCGCAATGTCGGGAAAATTTAAAGAGCGCGCGCCGTTTGGCTTCAAAAAATTTGAAACCGGCTCGGGCTTTGAAATCGAATTTTCCGGAAGGAGGCTCGTCATGTACGCGCTCTTCGGGCCGTCGTGCGGCGAGGCGGACGTGCGCGCAGATTCGGAAAAGGCGCGGAAGGCGAAATTCTTCGACGGGTACTCGTCATATTACAGAATGATGCCCGTAAAGCTGTTCGACGGCGGGCGCGGGAAACACCGCGCGAGGTTGGAAATGTCGGCGGAAAAAATGGACAAGCGCGCAATTCTGCTGCCGGAACACGCAAAGCGTTTTGACGAAAATCCCGCCGCATTCACCCCGCAAAACGGCTACGCCTGCTGCCTGTACATCGTGGAATAGCCGCCCGCGGGCGGCGGAGCACCGCGGCGCAAAATACGCCCGCGGCGCGCGAGCTGCAAATCCGCGCAAGAAAATTCGCGGGCCGGAATTCTCCATGCCCGCGAAAGGAGCGGCAAAAGCTCAGAAAAACTTTTTGTAAAACGGCTGCGACTGCGAACCCTTGTTGTCGGCGTCCCCGCACAGAACCGCAAACTCCTCGAGCTTCTTGCGCTGCGCGTCGGTGAGCTTGGAGGGGACTTCGACGTTCACGCGGACGTACAAATCTCCCGCGCCGCCCCCGCGCAGGCTCGGCATTCCCTGCCCTTTGAGGCGCATCAGCGTGCCGGGCTGCGTGCCAGGGGCGATTTTCAAAACCGCCTTCTTCCCGGTGAGAGTTTCGACCTCTATCTGCCCCCCGAGCGCCGCGAGGGTGAACTTTGCCATTATGTCCGTGTAAAGATCGTTGCCGTCGCGCTCAAACCTGTCGTTCGGGGCCACGACAATCACGACGTACAGGTCTCCGCTCGGGCCGCCGTTGTAGCCCGCGTTGCCCGCGCCGGATTTTCTCAGGCGAGAGCCCGTGTAGACGCCGGCGGGTATGTCGAGCTTCACCTCGTTGCGCTCGCGGATTCTGCCCCCGCCCCCGCATCTCGGGCACGGGTTTTCTATTATAGTTCCGGAACCGCGGCAAGTCGGGCAGGGCTGACTGAAACGTATGGGGCCTTTTGCCATGTTGACACGGCCCGTGCCGCCGCACTTCGGGCAGGCCTTGCGGCCGCCGGCGTCCTTAGAGCCCGTGCCGCGGCAGTCGGGACACTCGACAAGGCGGTTGTAGCGTATCGTGCGCGAAACCCCCGCCGCCGCCTCCTCGAGCGAAATTTCCATCTCGACGCTGATGTCCGAGCCGCGCTCGGGCGCATTGGCGTCCTCCTCGCGCATGTCGCCCATGCCGCCGAAAAAGTCGTAAAACGCCCCGCCACCGCCTCCGCCGAACACCTGGCGGAATATGTCGTAGGGATCCTGGAATCCCCCGTATCCGGCTGCTCCGCCGCCCATGCCGCCCTGCTGGAACGCGGCGTGCCCGAACTGGTCGTACTTGGCGCGCTTTTCCTCGTCGGAAAGGACTTCGTAAGCCTCGGAAACCTGCTTGAATTTCTCCTCCGCCGACTTGTCTCCGGGATTGTGGTCGGGGTGGTATTTGAGCGCGAGCTTCCGGTACGCCTTTTTTATCTCTTGCGCGGACGCCGTCTTTTCGACGCCCAGAACTTTGTAAAAATCCTCGGCCATAAACCTACTTCTCGGCCTTTCCGCTCGATACCACAACACTCGCCGGGCGGACGAGCCTTCCGTGGATCTTGTAGCCCGAACGCATCACCTTTATGACCTTGTTTTCGGGGACGGTGTCGCTCGGGTCGTGGGCGACGCACTCCTGGAAATTCGGGTCGAAATCCCCGCCCTCGCCCGCGATTTCCTCGACGCCGAAATTCGCAAGAACCCGCTTTATCTGCGAGCACACCATTTCAACGCCTTTCAGAAGGTTTTTGGCGTCGTCCGATTCCCTCGCGGCGGCGATCGCCATCTCGAGGTGGTCCACCGACGGTATGAGCTCCTCGACGAGCGGCTGCACGGCGAATTTGGCGAGCTCCTGCTTTTCGCGCTGGACTTTGCGGCGGTATGTGTCGAGATCCGCAAGGGTGCGCATGTAAAGATCCTTGTTTTTTTCGGCCTGCGCGACCGCCTCGTCGAGGCGGCGCATGAGGTCTGTGGAATTCATCGCCTGCTCCTCGGCGCACATGTCGTCAGCGGCGCGCTCGGCGTCAACCGGCGTAGTCTCGCGCCCGGGAATGGGTTCGAGCTCCGGAGCGCGCGCCGGTTCAAGGGGCTTTAAATTGTCGCTTTCCCCGCCGGCGGCTCCGCGTTTGGAGCCATGGGTGTTCTCGTGTCTGTTCTTCATAGTTTCGGGAAATTCTATATATCGTAAAATATGACAATGCGGTTAGGGTAAAAGTCGCACATTTCGGCGGAATTTTCAAGCGCCATGTTCCCGAAGAAAGCCCCCGAGCCATTCGGCGGCGCCGGCTTCGTCCGAAAATTCCCCGTCGAGCTGCGCCTCGTAGGCGGCGGAGAGAATCGCCTTGAATTTCTCCGACGGCCTCATTCCGCGCGAGACGAGGTGCCTGCCCATTAGGATCGGCTTCGGCGCGGAGTCGCGCACGCTGAGCTCCCGCGCGCGCTCGGAAATCCAGACTCCCTGCGGGGAATCCCCGGGCTCGAGCGGCGGGCGGCCGTTTCTGTCGGCGTCGTCCACCCGCACGAGCCTGTCTATGCGCCCCACCTTGCGCGCGAGCCTGCGTATGGCGGAATCCCCCGCCCCGCTCCGCCAGAGGTCGAGAACCGCCATGTGGCGCTCGACGAGCACTACGACCTCCTCTATAAGCGACTTTTCGCGCGTCATGCGCCCGAGAAATTCGCGCGCCGGCCTTGCTCCGAGAACGTCGTGGCCGTAGGAATGTATTTTGCCGTCCTCCCCGAAAGCCGTGCACAGCGGCTTGCCGAAATCGTGGCATAGCACTGCAAGCCCCACGACGAGATCCTCCCTGTCGTCCCCCGTCCTGTGCGCGGCGAAGTGGTCGAGGCAAAACCCCGTGTGGACGAACACGTCGCCCTCGGGGTGCCATTCGGGATCCTGCGGGCAGCCGGAGCACGCGGCGAGCTCGGGGAAATGCCTTATCCAGCCGCAGTCGCGCAGAAAGTTCAAGCCGCCGGAAATTTTGGAGCCCTTTAAGAGCAGCTTTTTCCACTCCTCGAAAACTCGCTCCGGCGCGAGGTTTTCAAACGGGATCTTCGAGCACAGCTCGACGGTCTCCTGCGCGGGAGAGAACCCGAATCGCGCTATGAACTGCATCGCCCTCAAAACGCGCAGGGGGTCTTCCGAAAACTTGTCCGAAGTGTGGCGCAATATCCCCCTTTCGAGGTCTTTCCTCCCGCCGTAGGGGTCCACGATTTCGCCCGTGAGGCAGTCGCATAGCATGGAGTTTACGGTGAAGTCGCGGCGCGCGCACGCCGCCTCTACGGGCAAAAACGGGTCGCATTCCACGTCGAAGGCGCGGTGCCCCTCGCCCGTTTTGCGCTCGGTGCGCGGGACGCTCACGTCTATGCAAAACCCCTTGAGAATCCAGACGCCGAAGCTCTTGCCGACCATTTCGAAGCGGAAGCGGCGCGAGAGCGTTTTTTCGACCATCGCGGGGGTAAGGCCGTAAATTTCGATGTCTATGTCTTTGGGGGTCTTCCCCAAAAGGGAGTCGCGCACGCATCCGCCCACGAGGTACGCCCTGCCGCCCGCCTCTTTCGCGGCGGCGCTTATCCACCGGCATGCGGCGGCGTCGGATTTCGATAGTTTAAGCATTATAGTGTCGGGCGCGCGGGAATCCCGCGGCAAACCGGCGGCGCGGGCGAATCGGCGGGGCGCAGTTCCGCCCGCAAACCATATTCGCCCGCAAAAAAATACCGCCTACTTTACGTCGTAAACCAAAAGTTTCCCGCCCGCGGGCTTGAGGTAGTTTTCGACAAAATTCACGTGCACCGGATGCGAGGCGTAGCGCGCAAGCCCCTCCTCGTCGTTCTCGAACGCCACGACGAGCGCCACGTCGAAAAAGTCGTCGACCACCGGCCTCTGGCTCGGCACGGGCGCGCCGCAATGGAAAAATTTCACTCCGTCTATGGCGCGCAGAGTTTCGACGCCCTCGCGGAGCAGCCCGACCTTGTCGGCGTTTCTCGTCCTGAAAATAACTATGTGGGTAAGCATGTCTTTTACTGAAAAAATGCGGATGGCGTTCCGAGGGGAATCCCCGCCCGAAACAAATCCGAGGCCGCGGGCTAATCCCTCGCCGAAACTGAAAATTCGCAAATGCCGCTCGGCTGAATCCCCGTTCCGCGCGAGAGGTCGATCTTCTTTCCGTTGCGGTACACCTCAATGTTCTGGGCGTCGGTCGTCATGATTTTTAGGGGCGTTTTGTACTTAAATTCCTTTTTGTCGCCCGCGGCAAGGGAACCCGTATAAAGGGGGTTGCTTTTATCCTGGGGGTAGTATACGTTTATATAGGTGTCGCGCAGGGCGGATATGCCGAGCAGATACTCCTTGGCGGGCTGCGCGGCGGGCGATGCCTGCTGCTGCGGGGCGGGCGATGCCGGTGCGGACGAGGCCATGTTGATGTCGGGATTTTCCTCGGGGGCGTTCGGGCGAACGAGAGACGACACCCCGAAAATTATCAGCGCGACCGCCAGCAAAACCCCGACAAATACCGCCCCGAGCTTGATGTAATTCATCTGGTCTTCGGAGATGTCGCCGCCGGACTCGTCTTCCGAAGATTCGTAGCGGCCGTCAACGGACTGCGGAGGCTCCACGTCCTTGGGGGAGGCGGGCGCTATCCTTTCAAGGATATGCTTGGCCTTGCGCGCATCCCCCCTGCGCGAAGCCTGCAAAGCCGCGTACTCCGCCATTATTTCGTCCACATTGAGCTTCAAAAAGGCAGCGTAAATCCTCAAAAACCCCCTCTTGTAAATTTCGGGAAGCTTGAAGTTGAATTCGCCCGACTCCATATTGGATATTATGTCGGTGCGCAGGCGCGTCTGGTCGGCCGCGTCCCTCAGAGTAAAGCCCATGGCGTTTCTTGCCGCCGCCAATTTTTCACCCAAGTTTTTCATCACAGCCAAGTCAATTTCGCAAACTCGCTTTTTGCAACATCAAAAAGCGCGCAAGCCGCGATTTTTTGAAGCTCCCGACGGAGCGGACAACAGGCGCGCGCATTCGCGCTTCAATCCGAGCCACCTGTCCCAGTCGAGATCCGGAGCCGCCGAGACGCGGCGCATCAGGCTCTCCCACTCGAGGCGCGCCCTCTCGATGTCGCCCCGCCCGAGGGAGGGGGTTTCGAGCGACTGCGCCGAAACGCCCGCGCGGAGCTCGCGCATTATTTCCGACGCCCCCGCGCCGAACTCCGGCGGAACTCCCGCGCGCAGATAGCCCGGGACCGTCGCGCCGAGGCACGCAATCCTGCACGCGTCCGCCATGCGCGACGACGCCCCAGATTTAATCTCCGACATCGAAAACCTGCGCCCCGCCCGCAAGTTCGCCAAATCGAACGCGATGTCGGCGACATCGTAGGAGGAATCCTCCAATGCCGCGGCGACCGCGAGCCCCTCGCCCTTTGAAAAGAACGAAAAGATTTTTCCCCTGCGGGTGACGGCAAGCCGCCCGTCTATCAGCCCGAGCCTGCGCCACACCGCCGCCGGAAGCGCGCGGGAACCGGCGCCGCCCTCAAAGCCCGCGAGCCTCTTGAAATCCCATTCGCCGGAGACGTCCGCGCTGCGCGAGGGCGGATTGAAGAGCCCGCGCCCGAAGGAGTCCGGAAACGCGCCGACCATCGCGCCCGAGATGTCGAGGCGCGCGCGGACGCGGCTTTCGTCAGAGGAGACTTCCAGGCACACTGCACCCGGGAGGGAGATTTTGGCGTACTTCGGAAAATTGCGCCGAATATTTTTAAGCGTCAAAAGTTTCCGCGAGAGCGGATTGCCCGGCACTTCCGCGCCCGCCGCGCGGACGATTTTTGAGAGAGCGCGCGTGGGCGCCCAACCCCCGCGCGCGGCTTTTGCGAGCTCGATTGCGACGCCGTACCCGCCGCCCGCGAGAGCGCACGCCGCCCCCCTTTTCAAAGCCTTTACCGCCTCCGCGCACATGTCGAACCTCACCCACCGCCCGCCCGAGCGGAAGAGGGTTTCGGAAACGCGAAAGGCGCGCTGCGGCTTGCGGCGCTCCCAGAGACCGCGGGAGTTGAGAATTTCCACCCTTCCCCCGCGCATTGCGCCGGACGAAACGCCGCCGGAATCGCGCAAGTCCGCGACAGCCTCGAAACCGAGGTTCGGGGGCGTCTTTGAAAACAGCCTCCTGCAAAAAGCGGCGGCGGCGGCCGCGCGCTCGCGGGGCGAGTCTCCCGCGGAATCCATTATCCTCAGAATCGCGGGCCAATCCTCAAAGGCGGGGCGCTCGAGAAAAATCGGGCGCGCCTGCGAGAGCGACGGCTTGCCCGGCAGGGAAATAGCGTATCCGACGGCGTCCTTGCCCCTGCGCCCCGCGCGCCCGTACATTTGCAGAAGCTCGTCGGGGCGCAAAAGCTTCGGGCCGTCGGGCGTCTCGTACTCCCTGTCGGCGATTATGACGCTGCGCATCGAAAAATTCACGCCGGCGCCGAGGCCGGTAGTCGCCACGACCGCCTTCAACGCGCCCTCCCGCGCGTATTTTTCGACGATTCCCGCGCGGCGGAACGCCGTCAATCCGCTGTGGTGGAAGGCTATCTTGCGCCTGAGCAGCCGCGCGAGCGCGCCCCCCGCCGCGGATTCGATTTCCCTCGGGAGTTTGAGGAAGTCGCGGCACGGGAGCTCGGAGGCGAGGGAATGGGCTATCGCCTCGGCGTCGCGCCGCTTTGGGGCGAATATTAACAGCGGGCACATGTCCGCCTCGACAGCGCGCTGGACTATCGCCGGCCAGAAGCCGCGCACGCCGCGCGCGGAAATCTCGGGGAGGGCGGCCGCGCACACCTCGTCTATCGGAACCGCCCTTTCGAGGCAGCATACGAGGCGCGCGTCTCGGCCTATGCGGCGCAGCCATTCGGCGACCTCCGAAGAGTTCTCGACGCTCCCGCTCATCATCAGCAACCGGCAGTCCGCCGGAAGCGCGGCAATGGCGGTCTCGTAGGCCGCCCCGCGCGAGAAATCGCCCAACAGCTGGTACTCGTCTATTACGAAAAGCCCGCGGGCGGCTCCGGAAAGTATGCGCTCGCGCTGCGTTTCGAGGGTGGCGACCAGCAGCGGGGCGTCAGGATTCTCGAGCCTGTCGCCCGTGGAAATCCCTACCCGCCAGCCCTCCGAAAGCCACTGCGCGTACTTGTCGTTGGCGAGCGCGCGGGTCGGAACGGTGTAGGTCGCAAGCCCCCCGCATTGCGAAAAAAAGAGCTCGAAGACAAAGGTCTTTCCCGTGCCCGTCGGGGCGTGCAGCACGACGTCGCGGCCCGCTTTCAGGTGGGCGACGGCCTCCGCCTGCCAGGAATCGGGCACCCGGAAAGTCTGTCCGAACTCCTCCATTGCCCCCTCGCCCGCCCCGAAAGGCTACTTTGCGGCGAGCGCCCTCTCGACGACGCCGACGTACATTTTGTGGAAATCCGAGGCGGCATACCACTTTTCGACGAGCGTCTTGTCGGCGAAGGAACCCGCCTCCATCATCTGCGAATACGCCTTGCGGCACTCAAAAACAAGCCGCGCCTCCGCGAAATAGACGCCATTTTCCGTAAACTCGGGGGTCAGCCCCGCGGCGGCGGCCTTGTCGCAATCCCTGCCCGACCTGCTCCCGCAAATATTGAGGGCGTCCCTGCGCGATTCCGGCAGAATGTTTACCGTGAAAAAATCGCGGCTTTCCATAAACTCGTAGGTATATCGCGACGGCCTGACGAAAACGAAGAATGCCGGCATGTTCCACATGAACCCGAAAGCCCCCCAGCTTGCGGTCATCATGTTGAACCCGCCGCGGTCTCCCGCGCAGACGAGCATCCAGTCGCTTCCTATGAGCTTTGCGGAATTTTCGGCGACGGACTTGGGGTCGATTTTCTCGAATTTCATGCGGAAAATTTTCAACCCCCCAAATGCGTTGTCAACGAAAAGCGCGCGGCGCGAAAGCCGGAAACCCGCCGCGGGCAAAAAAACCCCGCCGCCCGAAGGCCGCGGAGCCGTTGAAATCCGAACTATGCGGACTCCGAACCCCTAATTGGCGTTCGCCCTAAGCACATTCTTGCGGACGGACGACATGAGGTAGTTCAGATAGCGCAGAGGAACGTACGCCTTGTTGCCGTCCACGAGCGACCCCTTGGTGTCGACGACGAGGGTGTCGCCCTTAACTTTTATGGATATGCGCGCCTCCTGCCTGAGTTCGGAGAGGCGGGCCTTTATCGGGTCTTTGGTGTCGGTGACAATCCACCCGCGCTCGGCGAGCGCAAGCAAAGTGGCGTTGCGCAATGCGGACTCGGAACACCCGAAACCCGAATACGTCTGGACGGTCTCGCCGCGGGTTGCCATGGCGTAGCTTTCGTCGCTGATTATGGTGGAGCATGCGGCGGCGAACAGCGCGAACGCCGCAATCAATATGGCTGATAGCTTTTTCATAAGACCTTTCTTTTGCCTAATTCCGCCCGCCGCATTCGGAATGCCGAAAACCGCGCTCCGGAATTAAATTGTTATCGGAAAAAACTTCCCATTATTTGACCTCTATTTCCGTCGCGGGCGAGACTTTTTTGAGGGTCGCGATAAAGCCCTGCCCCACGACCGACGTGTTCTTCGGCGAGACAAACCCGTCTTTCACGAGGAAAAACTGCCGGTGCATGGACGGCTTGAAAGAGTTCATTTCGTTGTTGGTAAACTCCTTGAACAACCCGTCGGTAAAGTATATCGCGCTTATGTCGTACCCCGCGGGAATCGGAACCTTAGCCTTGTCGGAATTGAACACGAAAAAGAATTTTTCCGTCTGCGGCTGGAGCGCGCCGAGCCCGTTTTTGTCGATGAACGCCGTGGGCGAGGAATATGTCTTGCCGTCCCACTTGCGCTGCGAAAGCGGAGTGTTGTTGATGTTCTCCCAAACAGGAATCGCCTTGACGAGTTTCAGGCGCGCGGGAACGTCGCGGATAGTCTTGTAGTCAGGCATGTTGCCAGTCGCCCCCGGGCGGCCGTACCAGTGCGTCCACGCTCCGTTGACGGCGGCGGCGGCGGCGATTTTGCGCGAGTTGAGCTCGTCGTAGACGTTGGGAGTGGAAGAGGAAACCTGATTCTTCTTATACAGGCCGCTCTCATAATTGCGCGGATCCTCCACGAAATCCGTACCGCTGCCCTCCGAGCACACCAAGTCGGGAAGGTATTTTTTCGTCTCTTCAAGGCCCTTTGTTTTGAGGAGGTCGTTTTCAATGTCCGCTATCCAGCCCTTGTAGACGTTGTAAGGCTCAACGATGAATTTGGAGTCGGGATTTTTCTCCTTGCGGCAGCGCTCGAAGAGCCTGCGGTAAAATTCGTAGTGGCCGAGCTTGTGGGTCGGGTAGTCGTGCACGACGTCGGGATGCTTCGACGCCGAGTCGCTGCCCGTCCAATATTTGATTGTCACCTGCCTGCCGTTGTTCATCGGCGCCCCCTCGCGCTCGCTCCAGAAGTCGCCCTCCGCCTGCGGCACATCCCACGCGATTCCCGCGAACTTGAACCCCGGCGCCCTTTGCGCCATGGAGTCTATGCGCTCCATAATCCTGTCTATGGTGCGGTCGATTATGCGCTTCTGCTGGAAGTCGAGAATGCCCGAAAGGCGGTAGGGAGGGCCGAACCAGCCGGTCGCGATATTCTGCGGAAACGGCTTTGAGGCGTCCTTGAGCGCAAGCGACGTTTCAAACTCGCGGATTTCTTCCGGAGAGTATTTTTCGCGGATGTCAACCGTCCTTTTCGCAGTGCCGGATTCGGGGGTTTCAAGATAATATTTCAGCCCGTCGATATTCTTGCAGTTTTCCATGCCCCACTGGTATACGACGTGCGTATACCCCATCTGTCGGGCGTAGTCTATGTTGTCCTGCGGAGAGCCGCGCCAACATATCCCGTAGAAGTTGCGGTAGTCGTCGGGAGTGTAGGAGAGCTTCTCTTCGGCCTCCCCTTCGGCGCCGAACGCCGCGGCGAACGGAACGGCTGCGAGAGAAATCACGGCGAATTTTTTTGCGTCAATCATCATTTTTCTGAATCGGTTTTGTCTTTTGAGGGAATCAGGTCGGCGATGAATCCGAGCCCGGATATGGTTCTGTCTTTCGGAGAGAGCTCCGAATTTTCATATTTTATGAAAGAGTCGAGCATGGGGCTTTTGATCGGATAGTTCGCGCTGCCTTTGAATTCGCGGAACAGCCCGTCGGTAAAGTATATCCTCGCGACGCGATAGCCCTGCGGAACCCTGACTATGCCGTCGGGGGTGTTGAACACAAAGAACAGCTTTTGCGTGCCGGGCTGGACGGCGTACACAGCATCCTCCGACATGCCCGCCGTCGGAGACGCATAGACCTGCCCGTCCCACTTGCGCTCCGAAAGCGGCGTGTTGTTGATGTTCTCCCAAACGGGGAGCGCCTTTGCGAGCTTTATTCGCGCGGGGACGTCGCGAATTGTCTTGTAGTCCGGCATGTTGCCCGTCGCCCCCGGGCGCCCGAACCAGTGCGTCCACGCGCCGTTTGCCGCGGCGACTCCGGATATTTTGCGCACGGACGCCTCGTCGAAAAAGTTGGGGGTGCTCGACGAAACCTGGTCCTTTTTGTAGAGGCCGCTCTTGAAATTGCGCTCGTCCTCCACGAACTGGGTGGAAGATCCCTCTTCGCATACGAAGTCCGCCATGTACTTTTTTGCCTCCTCGGGGCCCTTCTCGGCGGCGAGCTTTTCGATGTCCTTCACCCATCCGTCGTAAACCCTGTACGGCTCGACGATAAACTTGGAATCCGGGTTGATTTCGGCGCGGCACCTCTCAAAAAGCTTCCGGTAGAACTCGTAGTGGCCGAGCTCGTGCGTAGGGTAGTCGTGCGTGACATCCGGGTGCTTGGACGCCGAGCCGCTGCCCGTCCAGTGCGAAATCGGGACCTGCCTGCCGTTGCTCATGGGATTGCCCTTCTTGCCGGTCCAGAAGTCGCCCTCGGCCTGCGGCACGTCCCACGCCGCCCCCGCGAACTTGAACCCCGGGCGCGCCTTCTCGATTTTGCGGATGCGCTCTATGATTTTGTCGACGGTGCGGTCTATGACTTTTTTCTGCTGGAAATCCGGAATTATCGTTATGCCGTTCGGCGGCATGAACCAGCCGGTCGCGAGGTTTTCGGGGAACGGCTTTGAAGCGTCTTTGAGCGCGGCGAACGTCTCAAATTTCCTGATTTCTTCGGGGGAATATTTTTTTGAAACGTCGACGGCGCGCGTGTAGGTGGAGTACTCGGGCGATTCAAGGTAGAATTTCATGCCCGCGGCATTCTTGCACTTCTCCATGCCGTTTCTGTAAAATATGCTCGTATACCCCATCTGGCGGGCGTAGTCTATATTCTCCTGCGGCGAGCCGCGCCAGCATATGCCGAAAAAGTTGCGGTAGTCGTCCCTGTCGTATTTAGGCGAGTCCGCGGACGCCCACTGCGCGCAAAGCGTGGCGAATGCGAAAACCGCCATGCAATTGCAAAACCTCATAATTTTATCCTTCCGTCTTTTTAAATTTCACGACATACGGCTGGTTTATAACCCCGGGATCGTCGGGAATTATTTTGCCGTTTTCAATTTTAACCAGCGGCGGCCGCGTGCTGCCCCACTTCGGGACTTCGTTCGGGGGCATGCCCTCGATTCTGTTGAAAACGCCGTCGAGGGCGGAAATTTCTTCGACCTCATACCCCTTCGGAACCGGCACGGAGCCGCCGAGCTTCACAAACGAAAAATAAACCTCGCCGCTCTCGGGGTGCGTGGCCCATATCGCGGAATCCGTCATGCCGGCAGAAGGCGAGGAATAGACGGAGCCGTCCCATTTGCGCTCCGAAAGCGGCGTGCCTATGAGATTTTCCCATACGGGCAGGAGCTTCGCGATTTTAAGGCGCGCGGGAACGTCGCGGATATAACGGTATCTCGGGCAGTTGCCCGTGCCTCCTATGCGGCCGAACCATGTGCTCCACGAGCCGTTGACGGCCGCCGCCGCCGCGATTTTGCGAGACTGCGGCTCGTCCCAAACATTGGGCGTGGAAGTGCCGGTGCGCGACTTGTCCAGCAGGCCGCTTTTAAACGCGCGCTCGTCGTCCACAAAACCCGTCGTGCCGTTTTCCTCGAGGACGAAATCGGGCATGTACTTTTTGGCGTCCGCGCCCTTAGACTTCATAAAGTCTGAATCCATGTGGAGCATCCAGTTGCTATAGACGTTGTAGGGCTCCACAATGAACTTCACGTCGGGGTTGAGCTCTTTTGCGGCGCGCTCGCGCAAAAGGCGCAGGAACTCGAAATAGCCCTCGGAATACGTCGCGTAATCGTGCACGACATCGGGGTGCTTGGACCCCGAATCCTTGCCCGTCCAGTGCGCGAGGGTTATCTGCCTGCCCTTTTGCGTGGCCTGTTCGGCGTCCCAAAAATCCCCGAAGGGCTGCGGGACATCCCAGCTGAAACCCGCAAACTTGAATTTCGGGTTTATCTTTTGGAGCTTTTTGACGTTTTCGATGATTTTGTCTATCGTGCGGTCTATCACCTTCCGCTGCTGGAAGTCGAGCTGCACGCTGAATACGGTCGGCGTGGAGAACCATCCGGTCGCGAGATTTTCGGGGAACGGCTTGGAGGCGTCTTTGAGCGCGCATGTGGTCTCCCACTCCCTTATCTGCTCGGGAGAATACTTTTTGGAGGGATCCACATAGCGGCGGTACGTGCCGTACTCCGGAGTTTCGATATAGAAAAACATGCCGTCGGCGTCGGGGCTTCTCGCCATGGCGGGCCCCATCGACATGACGTGCGAAAACCCCATGCGCTTCGCAAAGGATATGACTTCTTTCGCGTCAGCCTGCCAGCCCGCGCCGAAGTAGTTGCGGTAGTCATCCTTCGGATACTTCGACGGCGAAGCGGGCGCCGCCTCCGCGCCTCCGGAAACTCCGGCGGATGCGGAATCCTGGGCGCGGGAAATCGGGGTGAAAGACGCGGCAATCGCCGCTACGCATGCTATTTTAAATATTTTCATAATCGCAATGTTCGATTTTTCGGCGCGCATGGCGGCCGCTATTTGTCTTTGTTCAGCGCCCCGCCCTTTTTGGCGAGCTGCGCGATAAATCCGGCGTTGACGACATACGGGCTGCGGGGGACGATTTTGCCCTTCTTAACCGAAACTATGCTCTTTTTGGCGGGAAAAGTTTTGATCTCCTGCCAGAGCCCGTCAGCGTGGTAGATTTCCTTGACTTTGTACCCGTCGGGAATCTTGACCTCGCCCTTGTCGGATAGGAACACGAAAAACAGCTTTTTCGTCTCCGGCTGGATTGCCCATATCACGTCCGGCGTCATTTCAGCGGTCGGGCTGGAATAGTTCACTCCGTCCCATTTGCGCTGCGACAGAGGCGTGCCGTTGAGGTTCTCCCACACCGCGACCGCGCGGTTGAGCTTGACGCGCGCGGGAATGTCGCGGATCGAGCGGTAGCCAGGGTTGTTGCCCGTCCCTCCGGGGCGGCCGAACCAGCCCGTCCAGGCGCCCTTCGAGGCGGCGGCTCCGGCTATCTTGCGAAGAGTCTCGTCGTCGAATATGTTGGGGGTCGTGGAGGCTACCCTCGTCCTGTCGATCAGCCCGCTCTCGAAATTCTTGGGGTTGTCTACAAATTCGGTTCCATTGCCCTCCGAGCACACCAGATCGGGCATATATTCACTGCGCTTGTCTCCCTTGGCCTTCATGAAATCCCAATCCATGTAGCGCATCCAGTCGTTGTACACGCTGTACGGCTCCACTATCCACTTGGCTTCGGGATTTATCTGGCTGCGGGCCTTCTGGAAAAGCCTGCGGTAAAATTCAAAATGCCCCTCGGAATATGTGGCATACTCATGCGTGACGTCGGGGTGCTTGACGCTCGCGTCCTTGCCGGTCCAGTGGGCGAGGGTGACCTGCCTGCCGTTGTGCATCTTTTTGGTCGTGTGCTCGCTCCAAAAGTCGCCGAAAGGCTGCGGGACGTCCCACGCAAATCCCGAAAACTTAAATTCGGGATTCGCCATCTGGATTTTTTTTACCTTGTCGATTATCTTGTTCGTGATGTCCTCTATGACCTTTTCCTGCTGGAGGTCGAGCGTGGCGGTGAAATGGTGCGGGGGCACGAACCAGCCGGTGGCCATATTCTGCGGGAACGGCTTATCGAGCGATATGAGCGAACATGTTGTCTCCCACTCGCGTATCACTTCCGGCGGATATTTTTTTGAGATGTCTATCACCCTTCTGTAAACAGAGTACTCGGGGGACTCCATCACGAAATACATCCCCTTTGAAAGCGGGTGTTTTTCCATGCCGCCCTGATAGTAGACGTGCTTGTAGCCCATCTGGCGGGCGTAGCGCAGAATCTCGTCCGGATTACTTATCCAGCAGAGGCCGAAAAAGTTGCGGTAGTCGTCCGCGGAGTAGTTCGGAATGTCCGGAGCCGCGCCCTTTTCCGAAGCGGCCTCCGGCGCCCGAGCCGCCGAGTTTTCGGCGTCCGGAAGGGACGTCGGCGCGGCTTCCTGCGCCGCGGCTTGAACCGCGGAAAGGGCCGACGCGCATATCGCGCACAATATGGATTTGCCTATATTCATAAACTTGTGTGGTGTGTCGGTCGGATTCGCTCCGGAAAGGCGGGGTTGTCCGCCCTTCAAAAGCGCGTTTGGTATTTGAAATATTTTTGCGCATACCGCGCGATTGTCAAGCCAAGTATCGCCCATTTTGCGCTTGCGGCGCGGAAGGCGCGCCCTTATGGTAAAGCCGTGAAAATTCTTTGTCTTGCCTGTTGCGCCGCCGCCGCGTTTTCCATATGCGCGCGCGGCGCCGAAACCGATAACTCCCCGAAAAAATCCGAAGGGCAAAATTCCCTAGCCTCCCCCGCAGCGTTTTTTTCGGACGTAAACCCCGACTGGCCGAACTGGCAAAAACGCTCGTACAGTTACGGCATGGACAAGTCGAAAGTTCCGGTCCCGATATTCTTCGATTCCCCAATTTCGACAAATTCCACAATAATGGTGCGCGGGGGCGACAACTACAAGAAGAGGTGGGGGCTGCACGTTTTCGAGGCGTACGCCGCCGACGACACGTCGAGAATCACGATGATACTCAACAAGCATTTCGAGGAGGGCCTGCCCGTCGCCGAACTCTACTATTACGCCTCCGCCTACGGTCAGGGTCTGAACGCCTACAACTGGTTCAGGATAGGCTCCGACGTGCCGTACCACTCGTTCATGTTCTCGCGCGACAGGGCGATTTTCTACGGGCAAACGGAGTTCCGCAACCTGATACGCCTCGACAACATCGGCGCTGAGGACTTGTCCGAGGAAAATACGGACTGGAAGAAGTCGAACGAGGAAGCGAAGAAAACCGTGAAGCGCGAGGACTACCCGACCGAGGGGACGTACCGCCACGCGATAACCGCCGAGGGCTACAAAAAAGAGGCAAAATACCTGAAAGCGCAGGCGTTGAAAAACGCGGGCGACGGGACGATGTTTTACGACAGGGACTACAATATAATAGTGGCAAAAGTCGGCGGCAAATGGAAGAAAGTCCCCGTAGAAGAGCTTCCCGAGGGCCATCCTCTGCGCGATCCGGACGGCGGCAAAAAAAACGCCGGCCACTCCCGCCCTCCGGAGCGGTAAAGGCTGCCTTTTCCGGCGAATCCCCACGAGGCCGGCGCGGGAATTATCGCCGCCGGAGGGCGGCGGCGTTTCGGGAATTGCAAACGCGCCATTTAGCCCATGCCTGCGGCCTTCCGTGAGCGGCATCTCCGCCCGGCGCAAGGCGGAGTTTCGGCGGCAGCGCCCCGGCCCTACCAGCCGGCGAGGGGAATTTTTCGCGACGGGGCGGGAAACGCCGCGTCAATGTCGCGCAAATCCTCCTCTGTCAGCTCCACATTAAGGCTGCGGAAATTTTCCTCCACATGCTCCGCTCCCCCCGCTTTCGGAATCGCGATTACGCCGCCGCGGATTGTCCATGCCAACATGATTTGCGCGGGGGTGGCGCAACGCCGGCGGGCTATTTCCGCCAGCGCCCCGCCGCGCATCGCCATTCCTCCCCCGAAAGGGGTATACGCCATTATCGGAATGCCGCGCCGCGCGCACCACGGAATAAGGTCGTACTCCGCGCCGCGGCTCTCCATGTTGTACAGCACCTGGTCGGCGGCGCAGTCGCCTCCGTCCGGAAGCGAAAGGACTCCCCGCATGTCGCCCACGTCAAGATTGCTCATGCCCCATTGGAGAATTTTTCCCTCCCGCTTCAATTCGGCCATGGCGCGCACCGTCTCGGAAATCGGAAAGCTTCCCTTCCAGTGCAGCAGATAGAGGTCTATGTAATCCGTGCCGAGCCTGCGCAAGCTGCCCTCGCACGCGCGCTTTGTGCCCGCATAGTCCGCGTTTTCAGGCAGAACCTTGCTCACCAAAAACGCCTTTTCGCGGCAGCCTCGGACGGCCTCGCCGACCAGATCCTCCGTGCCGTACATTTCAGCGGTGTCTATGACCTCCATTCCGAGTTCGACGCCGCGGCGCAGGGCCGCACCTCTTCTGAGCGCCGCCGCCCCATGAGATAAGTTCCCTGCCCTATCGGGCAGACCCGCCTGCCGTTTTTAAACAAAACCGCGCGCATCTGCATATCAAGCCGCCCTCCCAACAATATTTTGCCGCATGGGGTTTCGCTCCGCAAAAACGCTCATTTCGGAACATCTATCTCGATGTCCCCGCGCGGATTTCTGCCGTCGGGCGACACGAAAGATATTCTGATTTTTTCCGGAGAGGCTGAAACCGCCATCAAGTCCGTGTTGGAATTGACCACGTTCGGGACGTTTATGCCGTCCTTGTCGGCGGGATAGAGCGGAAGCATGTTTTTTGCGGGGTCGAAGGAATGGAGGTGGCCGCTTAGAATCGCCGCGGCTCCGGACTCGTTTATGAGGGGCATGAAAAGTTTTCTGAAATGCATGGAGCCGTGCCACTCGCCCCACGACGGCGGGACGTGGACGACTATAATCTTCACGGGCGAATTTTTAAAATCGTCGGAGCGGATAAGGTTTTTGAACCATTCCGCCTGCTCCGCGCGGTATGCGTCGAAGTCGGACATTCCGTAATACTCGATGTCGCCGTCGGGCTTGTCCTCACCCGCGTCGAGAAACGCGAACGCGGCGGGCCCCCATTTGAACGAGTAATAAGGCTTGCCCGTCGGGGTCGGGAAATACTTCAGAAATTCCTCGGAGAACTCCCCGCGAGCCTCGTGGTTGCCGCGCGCAAAAAACACCGGCATTTCGCCTTTGGTATGCTTTACGACCTCGTCCATGAAGCCGCTGAAAATCTGCCGCTCGGAGTCCATGCGGCTGAGCATGTCGCCGTTTAGCACGAGAAATTCCGCGCCTTTCGGGGCGCGCGCAAGCAGTGCGGCAAGCCGCGCGGAATCCGCGTGGATGTCGTTTACGACTATGAATTTTACGGCGCTGCCGCCCTTCGGTGCGGGCCTTAGCAGAAAGGGGTCGCGCCTGTATACGTCGCTGCCCGCGTACGCGCCGTAATCAACGCGCTCGCCGCTGCGCGAGGCCACTTCGGCAGACACGACCCTGTACCTCGTCGGCTCCGAAATATTTTTGAGGCTCACGCGGTGGACGGTTCCGACGAGTTTCTTTCCCATCGGGGCGTTGAAAAATTTGGGGCGCGCCTGCGCGTAAAAATGCGTCCCGTCGTCGGGCGCGGTCTCAACCCAGGAAACCGCGGGCCGGTTGGTCGTCCAGACGATTTCGGCCCTTCCCCCGTCGAAAGTATGGACGTACGGCCCTCCGGTTATCGCGAATTTTTCGCCTTTTGCCGCCGAAAAGGCGCACCCCGCCGCAAAAAGCGCGGCGGCAACCCCCAATATTCTACGCTTCATACGGATACCATAGCTCCGAACGCATCTGGCGCAAGAAAAAAGACTCAGCGGTTGCGCGCCGAGCCTTTTTTGAAAGAACCGCCCCCCTTTTTTTAAAAGGTCATTTGCGGCGGCGGGAAAAAGATAGAATAAGCGCCAGGGCCGCGGATAGGATTGCCGCCGCGGCCGGTTCGGGAACCACCGCAAGCTGCAAAAGGGTTCCGTCGGAGCTTATGGAGAGGTCGAATTTTTCGGGGTCGAGGCCGATTATGCCGAAATCCATCGAAAGGTCGTCCGGAGACCCGTTGAGGGAAAATCCGCCGCCCGCGCTTATGAGGTCGTAGACGCCCTCGGAGAGGTTAAAGTCGGTGAAGTCAAAGTTTATCATGCCGCCCTGCGTCGAACAATTGCCCGCAATGGAAATCAATGCGCCATCGGCGGGAATTTCGGCTACTTGGAAATTCCATACGCCCGCAATGGTGGCATATTTCGAACCGTTGCCGACCTCAACTTCAAAGGATTTCACATACGTGTTCAAAACGGCGCCGCTCGAAACGCGCAGAATATTGGTTCTCACGGAATCGAGCGCGCCGGTGTCGCGCGTACCGAAATTTGCGGTTCCGGAATATACGCTTATCGGATTGTCCGCATTGACGTTGAAAGAAGTCTGCGCGGCGTCCGCGGCGCGCACGACGCTTACGCTCGAATCGGTGTTTTCCAAAACGACTTGGAATGCCGCGGTGTAGTAGGTCACATTGTCGTCGGAAGAATCTGCCGAGCCGAGCGATATGGTGAGATGCTTGCCTCCCCCGAAAGAAAAGACCGTCTGGATTTTCTGAGTTGCATACCACCCGCCCATGTCCTTGTTGTTCGTGGACGGCAATGAGATTTCAAGCGGCGACATTCCGTTTTCCGCGCCGGAATATTCGCCTATGCCCATCCATGGATATGTATAGTCGAATCCGGGCGTTTCGGCGGCCTCTTCAAAGGCGGATGTTGTGTAAAAAGCGGTGTGGCCGTCGTGAGAATAGCTGTTTATGTTTATCGAAGCCCCCGTGGAGCGGTAGTAATTGCCGTAATCCAAAAGGCCGAGGTCGGAATTGCCGACATATATCCATTGGGCGGTTGCGGAAGAGGCGACCGCCATGAATGCGGCGAACGGGAGAATGAACTTTTTCATTTTCATAGACAAAACGGATTTAATTTTTGTCGTTTTACACAATTAATGATTTTCTGTCAATAAACTATTTATATATAATATCCGCTTTAATTGTCCGCCATCCGCCCCGCCACAAAAAACGGTCGTTTTTTATGTATGGGCGGGGTAGAAATCCGCAATATGTTCGCCTGTTTAAAATTTTATTTATATCGCTGTCAAAAAGGCTATTGAAAATATATTCCCGCCGATTGGCGAAATTCGATTTTGCGCAATACCCTCTTTAATTTAAACGACCGTTTTTTATTATAACGGTGATAGCGACTTGTCAATATGAAATTATAACATATTATCGGCTATTCCGAAAAGCCGAAGCGCTTGAAACCCCCGTTTATTCCGGAGAGGAAGCCCTTTCCCCGCCGCCGAGAAAGCGCGACCACAACGCCGCCATGAACGCCGTCAGGGGAATTGCAAGTATCATTCCCAAAATGCCGTCGAGCGCAATGCCCCAGAAGAACACCGAAAATATGATGACGGTGGGGTGCAGGCCCGTCTTGCCGCCCATAATTTTAGGCGTGAGAAAATAGCCTTCGAGCATCTGCACCGCAACGAACACGCACAGCGCGAGCGCCGCCGTCAGTAGCCCGCCGCCCGGCTGGAAAAACGCCGTCGGCAGGATTGTCCCGAGCCCCACTATCGTTCCGAAATACGGGATTATGTTCAGCATTCCCGCCGCAAATCCGAGCAGGAAGCCGAATTTCACCCCGACGAGCGTCAGGCCGAGGCCTATGAGAATGCCCATGATAAAGGCTATCGTCATCTGCCCCCTGAAAAACGCCGACATTATAGACGCGAATCTGCGGGCGAAAAACATAGCGTCCTCCTTCATCTTCGGGCCCATAAAGCCTATGTTGTTCTCCAAAAAAGCGAAGAAGTCGAACCGCGAGGTCAGCATGTAGTAAAGATAAATGGGCGCGACAGCAAACGCCGCGGCGAACGACGCGAACGCCACCACCCCGCCCGTCGCGCTCGCGGCGGTCTTGAAGAAATTGCCCACGTATCCGAGCGCGACCGAAACCGAAAGGTTTTTCAAAGCCCCTTCCTTTAACGTCGCGGACTTTTCGGCGATTATATCTTTCAGCTGCGGGAAATGCTCGGAAAGCCACGCGGATACGCGCGCCACAAAGTCCGGAAGAGAGGCGCAAAGCGCGTAGATTTCCGACACGAGCGCCGGCAGGACGGCGACGAGACAGCCCGCCGCTGCGAGCGCGAGGACGGCGAGCATAATCCAGCACGCGGCGGTTCTGCCGACTTTCAGCCTCACCGCCATGAAATCCACCGCAGGCTTCAAGATGAAAGACAGTATCACCGCGAGCGCCAGGGGCCAGACGACCGCCCCGAACTTGTCGAGGAACGCCCCCGCTATTTTGAGCGCCGCGATCGCGAATCCGCCTATGGCGCAAACCGACACGCATAGAATCGCCGCGCCCGCCACTTTTTGCTGGAAACCGTTTAACATTTAAAAAATATATAACGCCCAAAAAAGCGACAATGCAAACAAATTCATCAGCCTCGGGCTCCGGCGCGGCGCGGAGCAGGGCGGCTTCAAAAAAGCGCGCGGCAAAGCCCGCGGACCCGGGATTCATAGAGGTAAGGGGAGCCTGCGAGCACAACCTCAAAAACGTGGACGTCGACATTCCGCGCGGGAAGCTCGTGGCGTTCACGGGGCGCAGCGGCTCGGGCAAGACGACGCTGGCTTTCGACACCATTTACGCCGAGGGATACCGCAAGTATATGGAGAGCCTTTCCGCCGACGCTCGACGCGCCCTCAGCCAGATCGACAGGCCGGCGGTGGGCTCCATATCGGGGCTCTCGCCGGTGATAGCCATAGAGCAGATGAAGTCGCTCGGCTCCAACCCGCGCAGCACGCTCGCGACCCTCACGGAAATAGCCGACTACTCCCGCCTGGTTTGGAGCGTGGCGGGAGAGCAGCGGTGCCCGCGCGACGGCGGCAGGATATCGCGCCGCAGCCTTGACGAATGCGTCGACGCCGTCCTCGCCCTGCCGCCCGACGCGCGCGCTTACGTCCTCGCCCCGCGGATTTCGGGCAAACCCTCCGCGCTGAAAGAGGAGCTTAAATCCCTGCGCCAGCAGGCGTGGCAGCGCGCAAGGGTCGCGGGGGAAATTCTCGAACTCGACGACCCCGCCGCCGAAAAGCGGATTTTCTCGTCCCTGCCGGCGTCCAAAACCCATTCCCTCGAGCTCGTGGTGGACAGATTCACGTCGGCGTCGGCCTCGCGCGACAGGGTGGCGGACTCGCTGGAACTGGCGTTCAGGGAAGGCGCCGACTCGGCGACGGTGCTTTACTCGTCGCAGTCGCAGACCGCGGGCGAATGGAAACCGCTGCGGCTGAGCTGCGCGCTCGCCTGCGAAATTTGCGGCGAAACTTTCAAAGACCTCACGGTGCGCAGTTTTTCCTTCAACCACCCCGACGGCGCGTGCCGCCATTGCGGGGGAATCGGGAGGGTGATGCGCGCCTCCGCCGAGCTCGCCGTGCCGGACGACTCCAAGAGCGTGCGCGCGGGCGCCGTCAAGGCGTGGAGATACGGGGCAAAAAGCATGATAATAAAGCGCAAGTCCATACTCCGCCAGCTCTCCGAACAGATCCCCTTCGACATAAGCGCCCCGTGGCGCGACCTCCCCAAAAAAGTCCGCGACACAATCCTGTTCGGCGACCCGTCGCGCACGTTCATGCTGAGGCTGCGGCGCGGGAACTCGCGCCCCGAGCCGGTCGCGTTCGGAGGGGTGCTCGCGGACGTGGACAGAATCTGCAAGACAACCCCGAGCGACGCCCTGCGCGCGCGCCTGAGCGTATTCCAAACCTCCGCCCCCTGCCCCGAATGCGGAGGGGCGCGGCTCTCCGAGAGGTCGAGGAACGTGTTCGTCGGCGGGGTTTCGTACGACAGGTTTTTTGCGATGAGCGTCGACGAGGCGCGCGCTTTCGTCGGCGGACTGCTCAAAGACCCCGTGTACGCGGCGGTCTCGGAGGCTCTCGAGGGATTGTCGGCGCGCCTGGAATTTCTCGACAGGGTCGGGCTCTCGTACCTCACGCTCGACCGCGAGGCCTCCACCCTATCGGGCGGCGAGGCCCAGCGCGCGCGGCTCGCCACGCAGCTCGGGATGAACCTCACGGGCGTCACCTATGTGCTCGACGAGCCCACGATAGGCCTGCACCCCGCCGACGACGACATGCTCATCGGCGCCCTGCGCAGCCTGCGCGACGGCGGCAACACCGTGCTGCTCGTAGAGCACGACGAGGCAGCGCTCAAAGCCGCCGACTGGATAGTGGAGCTCGGGCCCGAGGCCGGCGAAAACGGCGGCAGGCTGGTTTTCAACGGCACGGCGGAAGAGTGCGCCAAATCCCAAACATCGCGCACGGGCATGTACCTATCGGGCCACGCGAAAGTCGGGAGGCCGTCGCCGAGGCTCTCCCCCGACGGGCGGTGGCTGGAAGTCAAAAAGGCGCGCGAAAACAACCTCAAAAGCGTGGACGCCAAATTTCCCGTGGGGCTGTTCACGGTGGTCTGCGGCGTGTCGGGCTCGGGCAAGAGCACGCTCGTGAACGACATACTCGCCAAGGCCGCCGCCTTTAAACTCAACGGCGCCAAGGAGGTCTGCGGCGCGCACGGCGGAATATCGGGGCTCGAAAACTTCACTACATGCGTGAGGGTCGACCAGTCGCCGATCGGCAAGAGCCCGCGCTCAAACCCCGCGACCTACACAAAGCTCTTCGACCTCCTGCGGGAGTTGTATTCCCAGTGCCCCGCTGCGAAAGTGCGCGGCTACGGCCCGGGAAGGTTCAGCTTCAACCTGAAAGGCGGCAGGTGCGAAAACTGCTGCGGCGACGGCTCGATACGGCTGGACATGCAGTTCTTGGGCGACGTGTACGTCGCCTGCCCGAGCTGCGGCGGAAAGCGGTACAACCGCGAGACGCTCGAGGTGCGCTACAAGGGGCTGAACATCGCGGACGCCCTGAACCTCACCGTCGAGGAGGCGGCGGAGGTCTTTTCCGCCCACCCGCGCATAATGGCAAAGCTCGACACCCTGCGCGACGTGGGGCTCGGCTACATCAGGCTCGGGCAGGCGGCGAACACGCTTTCGGGCGGCGAGGCCCAGCGCATAAAGCTCTCGCTCGAACTCTCGCGGCGCACGCGCGGGCACGCGCTCTACATTCTCGACGAGCCCACGACCGGCCTGCACTGGGACGACGTCGACAGGCTCGTCAAGCTGCTCTTTGGATTGAGAGACGCCGGAAACACGGTAGTAGTCATAGAGCACCACCCGGACTTCGTGCGGCTCGCCGACTGGCTCGTGGAGCTCGGCCCCGAGGGCGGCGAAGGAGGAGGCAGGATAATTTTCGAGGGGACGCCGGACGATCTCGCAAAGGAGGATACGCCAACCGCTAAATTCTCCCTGAACAACCGCCGATAAATATTGTCAAACAGGCGCGGGCGCGCCGCGGAAAAAAAACCGCGCGCCGCGCGCGGAACCAATAAAAAAGGATTTATGAACCTGGTCGAATCCGACATCGACACAAAACGGTTAAGAGACATAAAACTCGCGGACAAGCCGAAAATCGACTTTCTGCTTTCGCTCGCCCCGAACCCCGGGTGCGAAAACTGCTTCGCAAACCTCTTCATGTGGGGAGAAGTCTACGGGCTGGAAATTTTGGAAATCGGGGAGCGGCGCGCCGTCGTCTACAACGGCCGCGACAAATACCTGTACTTCCCGCTGGGCGGCCTGCCGCAGCCGGCGGAGCTCACGGAAATATGCGCCGCATTCGCGCGGGCGGGGCTCGTCGCGCCGCGCTCGCGGATCTACAACGTCCCGCCCGACTACCCGCAAATCTTCCCCTCCGCCAGCGAGCTCTTCGACTTCGACGAAAATCCCGACGAGGCCGACTACCTCTACGACGTCGAAAGGCAGATCGCCCTCTCGGGCCCGAAGCTGCGCAAAAAGCGCAACCACATAAAGCACTTTCTCTCCCAAAACCCGCAGATGCGCGTGGAGCCGCTCTGCGAGGGAAATTTCGCGCGGGCAATGCGCTTCATGGACGCCGAGGACGAAAAGAAATGCCTGTTCGCCGAGGAGGTCGCCATCGGCAGCGCGTTCGCAAATTTCCGCGGGCTCGGGCTGTACGGCTGCGTGCTGTACTCCGCTCCGGACAAAATAGCCGCCGCCGCGGTGATGGGGGAAATTTCCGGGGGCGCGCACTCGGTGCACTTCGAGAAATCCGACAAGCTGTCGGACGGCGCGAGCCAGATGATAGTCAGGTGCGAGGCCGAGGCGATACGCGGACGCGGCGGCAAATTCATGAACCGCGAGCAGGATCTCGGCGACCCGAACCTGCGCCGCGCAAAGGAATCGCTCGACCCCGACATTATGTACCGCAGGCTCGGGGCGAGGCCAAAAAACGCCTGACGCCATGATAAGGATTTCGCAGATTCCCGCCGGCGCCGCAAAAGCCTGCGCCCCGCAAGTCCAAAGGCTCTACGAGCTCGCGGGCTGGTCGGAGCCGGGCGCCGGCGCCGAAAGCGTCGAGAGGGCCCTTAAAAATTCCCACTGCGCGTTCGGCGCATTCGACGGGCGCAAAATGGTGGGATTTTTCCGCGCGCTCTCCGACGGAGTGTCCGACGCCTACCTGCTCGACCTCTTCGTGGATCCCGAATACCGCGGCAGGGGAATCGCGAGCGAGCTCGCCGCGCGGATAGTCGCCAAGCTGAAATCGGACGGCATAGAGTGGATAACCGCCATATCCACGCCCGAGGCGAAAAACATGTATTTGCGAATCGGAAAGCGAATGAGGTCCCACACGCCGATAAGGTTTTTATAGCGAATAGGCGGCGCAAAAGGCGGGAAACCTTGCGCGTTTTTGTCCGGAGCGCGCGCAAACCGCGCAAACCGGCGCGGGAAACAACGCCGATGCGCTTTCCGCCGCGCGGAATTTATCCTGCGGCGCGCGCCGTTTCAAAGCGTTTTCCCCGTTCCGTTCCGCGGCGGGGCGGCCAAAAACTTATTTGACAAATTAGCCCGCGCTAATTTGATTTGAAACGCTTTATTCTTATGCCCGAAAACCCGCCAAAACTCTCCGAAAACCTCGAGGACTACCTCGAGACCATATCTTCGCTGTCGGCGGACACGGGCGCGGCGCGCCCCTCGGACATAGCCGCGGCGATGAACGTCAAGAGGCCGTCGGTCACCGCCGCACTGAACTCGCTGCGCGAAAAGGGGCTTGTGGAGTACGAAAAATACCGCCCCGTGACCCTCACGCAAGACGGTGAGGCGGTCGCCAAAAACGTTAGGCGCAAGCACGAGCTTTTGAGCGACTTCTTCACGAACGTGCTGGGCGTGAACGCGAGCGAGGCCGACCTCGCCGCCTGCCGAATGGAGCACGCCCTCGAAGACTCCATAATGAAGAAGCTCGTGAAATTTTTGAAGGGCCGCGGGGATGGAATGTGCTCCGGCTGCCCCAACCGCTCGCCGGGCTGCGAGTCGTCGTGCCCGCACGCGGTGGCGCTCAGCGACCTCTCGAAGGGCGAGAGGGCCGTGGTGCTCTCCATCGACAGGAAGCTCGGCAACCTCGGCACTTACGCGGGGATGGGGCTCGCGATAGGCTCGACGGTCTCGGTGCTGCGCGTGGCTCCCCTCGGGGATCCCGTGATAATCAGCGTGCACGGCTCGGAGATTTCCATGAGAAAATCGCAGCTCAAAAACATCATGGTAAAGCGCATTTGAATTTTTTTTGCGAACCGAGTTAGAGAAAGCTAACAGATGAGAGACGGACATTTCAGGATTTTGCTCGCGGGCAATCCCAATTCGGGAAAGACGACCATATTCAACGAGCTCTCCGGCATGAGGGCAAAAGTCGGCAACTACGCGGGGGTGACGGTGGAGCGCAAAACCGGCGGCTTCTCCGCCGGCGGGTGCGAAATCGAGGTCGAAGACCTCCCGGGCGTATACACCCTCTCCGCCTCGTCCGCGGAGGAAAAAATCGCCGCAGACGCCATATCCGCGGGCGACTTCGACCTGATAGTGAATGTGGTGGACTCCTCGAATTTCGAGAGAAACCTGTTCCTTACGATGCAGCTTGCGGAAATGAAAATGCCGATGATAGTCGCCCTCAACATGAGCGACGAGCTCGAAAAGGAGGGGAAATTCGTGGACGCCCCCGCCCTCTCCGCCGCGCTCGGGGTTCCCGTAATCAAGACGACGGGCTTCGACAAACGCTCTATAGCCGAGCTCAAAAATTTCATCGCCAAAAACGCGCGCGCCTGCACGCTCGCGCACTTTCCGTGGAAGTCGGCGGGCGACAACATTCTGACGCGGAAAATCGCGGAAATTTCTCGCGTGCTCTCCGACGCGCTCCCCCCGCCGTTCAAGTCGTACTCCGACTGGATGGCTGTAAGGTTCCTCGAAAAGGACCCGTCCGTCACGGCCTCCGTGCGCGAGAGGGCCCCGCACATATACGAGGCCGCAAGGGAGCGCGCAGCCGCGCTTGAGGCGCAGACCGACGAAACTTCCGAATCGCTCGTAGCCGCCGCCAGATACAGGATTATCGACAGCATCTGCATGCCGTGCCTCAAAACGCGCGCCCACGCGCGCACGAATTTCACCAAAATGCTCGACGCGGTGTTCCTTAACAGGTTCGTTGGGATACCGATTTTCTTCGCGCTGATGTACGGGGTGTTCGAATTCGTGTTCGCGCTCGGCGAGCCGCTGATGGGGCTATTGGAGTCGCTTTTCGCGTACGCCGCGGACTCCATTTCGGCGTCGTGGCCCGAAGGCTCCTTCCCGCTCGCGAAAAAGCTGCTCGTGGAGGGCGTAATAGGCGGCGTAGGCGGGGTGTTCGTGTTTCTGCCGAACGTGGCGCTGCTGTTTCTGGCGCTCTCGATTCTCGAGGACAGCGGGTATATGGCGCGCGCGGCATTCCTCTGCGACAGGGCGATGCGCCGCTTCGGGCTGAGCGGCTCGAGCGTGATTCCGATGCTGCTGGGCTTCGGGTGCTCGGTGCCGGCGATAATGGCGACGCGCTCGCTGAAATCGCGCTTCGAGAGAATCGCCACCATAATGGTGATTCCGCTTTTCAGCTGCGGGGCGAGGTTCCCCGTGTACATGCTCCTGATCCCCGCGTTCTTCGCGCAAAAATATTGCGGGCCGGTTATGTTCGCAATCTACATAATAGGGATAGCCGCCGCCATGCTGCTTGCAAAAGCGCTGCGGGAAACCGTCGTAAAGGGCGAAGACTCGTCGTTTCTCATAGAGCTTCCGCCGTACAGGCTGCCGCGCGCCAAGACGGTCTCTCTCGAAGTCTGGGGCAGGACGTCCGGCTTTATAAAGAAGGCGGGAACCGTGATTCTGGCGATGTCGATAATACTCTGGCTGCTGTCCACCTTCCCGGAAAAGGAAAGCTTCTCGCGCGACTACGCCGCGGAAATCGCGAAAGTCGAGTCAAACCCCGAGCTCGGCGCGGGCGCCAAAGCGGAAAAAGTTTCGGAACTCGAAAACGCGAAGCTTTCCGAGGCGTTCGACCACACCGCCATGGGCAGGATCGGCAGCGCGCTCGAGCCGGTTTTCAGGCCGCTCGGGTACGACAATAAGATAGTCAGCGCCCTGCTCGGATCCCTCGCGGCGAAGGAGGTTTTCATATCGCAGCTCGGCATAATCTACGGTTCGGGGTCGGGCACGAGCGGCTCCGACACGACCCTGCGCGAGAAAATCGCCGCCGACTACGACACCGCGCAGGGGATAAGCATTTTGATATTCATACTGCTCACGGCGCCGTGTGTAGCGACAATCGCCACGACCTACACGGAGACGAAGTCGCTTAAAGTCGCGTGCGCGCAATTTTTCGGGCTCGCGCTCATAGCCTACTGCGCGGCGTTTGTATTTTACCGCATCGCGCTGCTCGCCTGATTTGCCGCCAGGGGCCGCTTTCGCGCCAGCTTCACTCCCGCCGGAGCCGCCGCAGACCTTCTCGGGAGCTAAATGGCGCCTGCAAATTTTCGACATTGCAACCGGCAAGACAGCCGATCCCCGCGCCGCTTCCGCCGAATCCGTCCGCCGCAGGGCGGGCGGGTATTTTTGCGCCCCAAAAACCGCAAGGGCCGCAAGGGCATTAAAATATAATTGAGTGTTTTATATAACAAAAAAACTATTGACTTTGTTATACCTCAAACGTTATACTAAATTACATGAATACCTCTTCTATACCCTTAATATCCCTCGCGCTTTCGGCAATGGCAGCCTCCCTCGCGGGAGCCGCCGACAATACATATTACATATGAGCCGGAGCCACCAAAGCAAACGAAGAAGTCGATCTTCTCAAATCCGCGAATTGGAGCACATCCGACACCGGATACGTCGCGCCCGCAGAAGGTACGGAGATGAACTCCCCGCAGGCGAACTGGGTTTTCGACTACGGCGCATACCTGCCGATATCCGGAAGGACGGACAACATATTTCACAGAATAAAAGCGCCCGTCCTGGACATAGCCTCCATCTCCATAATAAACCACGACGCCACGGATACGGGCTACTGGGCGAGCGACGGCGGAAAAACTCCGACCTGGAATGTGCTTCACAGAACCAGCCTCATCTCATGGAAAAACTCCAAGCCCGCCGTTCCGGCGATAAACACCTTTATAAAAATCGGCGGGCTCGACGGCAGCGGCACGATATCCAACGACTCCAAGACCGTGGATCCAAGCACGGTAAAAATCATATTCACGAACAAGACCGACTGCGAATTCACCGGCAGATTCACCGAAAACAAATTCGACGGCAACGATAAAAAAGAAGAGTTAAACACCGTCATGAGCGTGAAGATGGCGGGGCAAAACGGCGCAAAGCAGATAATCCGCGCCGACGCCGAATTTACCGGCACAGTGGAGGTCGAGAGCGGTACCCTCATAATGCACAGCACGGCGGCCCTTGGAAAGCTCACCATGACGGGCGGCGGATTCGGAGGCATAGACGGCGGCGTGAAAGTCTCCGAAGCCGAATGGCTCGGCGGAGACATAGTTTTCCACAACGCGGAAGCGTTTATGGGCGGCTCTCCCGACAAAATAACGGTTGACGGGACATTCGCCAAAACCGGCGAAGGCAAAATCGGAGTGGATTTTTCGGGGCTCGACGCCTCGATATTCGTGGAGGACGGAAACCTCGTATTCGACCTGATAACGGCAAACGCACTCGAAGGCTTTTCCGCCGACGCCAACGACGACTTCGCCGCAAAAAATCTGCTGGGCGCGGTTGCCGACTTCGCGTGGGCCGGCAACACGCTCACCGTGTCCTTCTCGCAAGTTCCGGAACCCGCCGCCGTCGCCGCTATATTCGGCGCGCTCGCACTCGGGCTTGCCGCATGGCGCAGGAGAAAATAACCGGAAAATTCATCTTCTAAGGGGCTCCCAAAGAGCCCTTTTTTTAATTTTTTTGCGGAGCGCGGGTACGGAATCGGCTGCGTTTGATATAAAAAACTCCAATTCGGATACAAAAGATTGACAGATTTTTCCGGCTCATTTTTATATAAACAAACGGCGCGCGGCGCGCGCTAGAAACGCCGCAATCCGCGCCTTTACCGCAAACGGGAGGAAAGAAAAAACCATGAGGGAAATACTGCTCGGCGCCGGCATCGCCGAACTCCACATGCCGATAGTTTTCGGATCTCGCGAAAGCGCAGAAACGCAATTCGCGCGCGCCGCAAAAACGCTCGAAGAACTCGGGGCGCAAGCCGTGTGCGCGGAAATTTTTGGCCCCGCGTGGGCCGGAGAGGCTGCAAAACCGCTGTTTTCCGGAATCCCCGTTAACCACATTCTCCCCCTCGACGAATCCGCAACTCCGACGCTCGCGGGCGCGCATATAACCGCACTGCGCGGGGCGCGCGCGGAATTCTGCGACTGCGGGGGCTTCACAGCCGCCGTGTACGAAGCCGGAGGGGTCCGCTATTTCAGGGCGTTTGGCATAACCCCCGGGAGCGCCGGAGGCGACGGATACGCCGAAACGATCGGCAACCTCTCGGCGATGAAATCAGCCCTCGAAAAGTGCGGGTACAAATTCACCGACATAGCGCGCACGTGGTTCTACAATTTCAGGCTGCTCGACTGGTACGCCGACTTCAACCGCGCGCGGACGGAATTCTTCCGAAATGAAAAAATATTCGACTCCCTGCTGCCCGCAAGCACCGGAATCGGCGCGCCCAACCCCGCGGGGGCGAAAATCGAAAGCGGCATATTCGCGCTCAAAAGCTCCGGAAAAAGCGGCGGGAAGTGGGACGCGAGGGAAGTGGAATCTCCCCTGCAATGCGGCGCGCCGCGCTACGGAAGCTCGTTTTCGAGGGCGGTGGAAATAGACACGGAATTTTCGAGGCGCGTGATAATTTCCGGCACGGCGAGCATAGAACCCGGGGGGGCGACCGCCCGCGCGGGCGACATAGGCGGGCAGGTGGAGCTCACAATGCGCGTCATCGGGGAAATCCTGAAATCGCGCGGAATGGGCTTTTCAGACACTGTGCGGGCGATTGTCTACTGCCAGAGGCCCGAATTCTACGAAGAGTTCAAAAAATGGCGCGCCCAATCCGGCGCGGAAATTCCGCACTGCCCCTCTTTCAGCACCGTCTGCCGAGGCGACCTTCTCTTTGAAGTGGAGCTCGACGCCGCCCAGAACGCCCGCTGAGCCGCCCCTCAAAAGTTTCCAAAACTCTTCCCCAATCAAAGCGTGCCAAAGTAAATTTGCGCGTCGGCGCGTTATGGGATATACGTAGCCCACCATGGCTACGTCACCTACCATAACCAACAGAATACTGATCCGCGCCGACGCGCTTAATTCGGACTCCCCCAAAAACGCCCTGACATCGCGGGAGATTTCCGTAAAGCAGCGCGACGACGTGGATTTCGCAATCGCCCTGTCAAACGCGGGGCAGAAAATTCCGGCGTCAGAAATAGCGCGGATATGCGTCGAAATTTTCGACATCGGCGCGAGAAACTCCCCCGCCCCGCGCGCGGTAAAGCTGCTGTTTTCTAAGAGCTCCGAAGACATATCGGACATCTCGGAAAGCTGCGACTGCAACGCCACAATTCCGCTGGCGGCGGAAGAAAACGCCTTTGAGGCGGGCCCAAAATGGATGCGCGTGTGCGCGTTCTCGCCCGAGGGAAGGAGGACGACCTTCGCCCAAGGCTGGATATCTTCGGAGGAGTCCTTCGGCGACTCCCCCGCCATAGGGGAGGAAATCCCGCAGTCGTTTTTGAAAACCGAGGACGCCAAGGGCCTCTTCCTGCAAAAGCAAAACGACCTGTCCGACCTAATAGACAAGGAATCCGCGCGCGAAAACCTCGGGACGCTATCCGAAAGCGAAATCGCCTCGGCGATAGGCTCCGCATGCGCTTTGAAAGCCGACGCATCGCACTCGCATTCTGAATACCTCGAAAAGACCGAGGCGGCTACGCTCTACGCGCCTGCGGAGGCGACCGAAGGCGAAATTGAAAATCTCGCTGCGGAAGTGTCGAGCCTGCGGCTGGGCGGGGCGCGCGCGGGGCGCCTGCAGTTCGATGGAGGTAAGCTGAGCGCGGCAAACTGGACGTCGGTCGTCATTCCGCTGCCGTTTTCGCTCGCGATCGAATACGAGGTCGAAAGCTGGGACGGAATAAGCTACGAATACGACAACGAATTTTCCTTCTTCAACTGCACGAACGCCGACTGGAATGTATCGGGCTATCCGATATATGGATTCAGGCTAACCAAAAATGGGGAATCGACCTTGGGATTCACGCTCGGCGGATGCGGCGGCGAGGGAATGGGAGCGTCGAGGGGATGGAGCGGAAACATAACGCTGCCGACGGGCAGGCACACTCTCGCAGTCGCTGTTCCCGCTCCGGACGCAAGCGGCAACAGCCCCGCGTCTATACCGGTATACATAGACGGCGAAAACGCGGGCAGCCTCTTCGCGACGGTCGGCAAGCACAATGCGTCGGTTTCATTCCAAAGGCCGCTTGTGATAAACGAGCGCGGAGTGTATGCCGGCGGCGCAACCTTCAACGAATTTGAAATCGCGCTTTCGAGAATCTCGGTGTTTAATTTCGACATCTCCGCGGACGGCGCGCCTTACAACGTCGCCGACTACGCGGGCGGCAAACCCATTCCGCCAAAACTCCTGGATCCGTCAGCCCAAAAGCGCGCCGTGCTCGCGCTCGAAGACTCGCTCAACGGCGCGCAGGTCCGCGACAAATCCGGAGGCGCAAACCACGCCGCCGCGATAGGGGATGTTGCCGCCGACTTACGCGCCAATCCCGCTACATGCAGCTTCCGCATAGGCTGGACTTCCGGGCAGTCCAACGGCGTCTATTGCGGAGGGTCGGACTCCGCGCAGGTTCTGCCGGCAAACTCGCTATGCAAAATACTCGCCAAATCCGACGCGCAAATCCCGAGCCTGAAAGTCGGCAGCGCGTCTTCGGCGGCGCAGTTTTCGGAAAGCTTTTCGGTATCACAGACCGGATGGTCGGAGCTCGACATAACGACCGGAAACTCCGCCTCCGCGCTTTTTATAACACCCTCCGCGGCAGTCGCGGCAGGCGCAAACCTAAACGTAATTCTCGAAATAAGGAGCATAAACTGACATGTCCAACGCAGAAACCCAAACGCCGATAGAGGCGGACATCACAAACGGCCAGAAAATGCGCGTTTCAAACGTGCGCATCAATGGCGACATAATAGGAGCCGACGGGAAAACCGCAACGGTGGGCGCGGGGCTTGAACTCGGCGCGGAAGAGCTGGCCTCGCTCGGAAGCACGGCGGTTCAGGCGCTCGCCGACGCATGGGCCGGCGTGCTGGAGGGGGAAGAATAATGGAGGGAATGGAAATTCTCGGCGCCACCGGCGCGGGAGCGGCAGTCGGGGGCGCGCTCACGTGGATTTCGTCAATGCGCAAAGAGTCCCACGAGAGACAGATGGCGATGATAGACAAAATGCGCGAAACCGCCAAAGACGCCGACGAGAGCGCCGACAAAGCCGCCGCGCGCGACCGGTCGCAGGTCGGCCAGCGCGTGAGGCAGCTCATAATAATGGCGCTTATTTTCAGCTTCGTCGTGGCGCCGTTCATATTCGCGTGGACGTCGATTCCCGTGGCGGTTGAACGCACGGAAAGCTGCGGCGGATTCCTCTGGGGACTCGTTCCCGAATACACGCGGCAGGCGATCGAATACGCGAGGGGCTTCTACATCCCGTCCGAATTCAAAGTCGCGTTCATGTCGATAGTCGGATTCTACTTCGGCAGGAGCGCGGCAAGGTAAATACAAAAAAGCGCGCGCCGGAAGGGAAAACTTCCGGAGCGCTTTCCCGTCTACGCGCGGGAGGCGGAAGGCTCGAATATCTCCGGACGGCAGCTTGCCAGCACCACCTCCCTGCCCTCGCGCGCCGACGATATGTCGCCCGAGGCCTTCATCTGCATTATCGCGTTGCCGAACGCCGTCGACTCCGTAGGGCCCGCGGAAATTTCGCAGCCCGTGGCGTCGGCGGCGAACTGGTTGAGCATCGCGTCCTTCGACCCACCGCCCATTATGCAGATCCTGCCGAAATCCAGTCCGGAAATTTTCCTCATTCCGCCGAACACGCCGGCGTATTTCGCGGCGATGCTCTCCTGGATCGCGCGGAACATCTCCCCGCGCGTGCGCGGAACCGCTATCGAGCGCTCGCGGCAGTGGGAAATTATCGCGGAGGGCATGTCGTCGGGCATGGAAAATTCGGGGGAATCCACGTCGAAGACGGTGCGCCCGGGCTCGGCGAGGGCCGCCTCGCGCTCGAGCTCCCGAAAGTCAGCGTCGCATCCGGCGCGCTTCCACGACTCCCTGCACTTCTGCACGAGCCACATTCCGGTTATGTTTTTGAGAAACCTCACCGTATTTTCCGCGCCGATTTCGTTTGTGAAATTTTCCGAAAGCGATTCGGCATTGGCTATTGGGGAGTCGAGCTCGAGGCCCGCCAGCGACCATGTGCCGCTGTTAACATACGCGGGGTTGCGCTCAACCGACGGGGTGGCGACGACGGCGGAAGCGGTGTCGTGGGTGGCGACGCACGCCACTTTTATGTCGCCAAATTCCACGCGCAGATCGGGGCGCAGTAGCCCGAGGCATGTTCCGCACTCGGCGAACCCGCTCTTGAAGAGGCGTTCGGGTGCGCCGATTTTTTCGAGTATGCCCCAATCCCAATCGCGCTTAAAGGGATTGTAGCACTGCGTCGTGGAGGCGTTGGTGCGCTCGTTGGCCTTTACCCCGCAAAGCATGAACGCTATGAGGTCCGGCATCATCAAAAAAGTCTCCGCCCGCTCGAAAGCGCCCGCGCGCGCGTCGGCGGCGAGCTGGAATATCGTGTTGAAAAACATGAACTGTATTCCGGTGCGGGCGTATATTTCACCCCTGGGAATTTTGGCGAACACCACCTCTTCCATTCCCTCCGTCCGCGAATCGCGGTAGATATAGGGCATTGAAACGAGCCTGTCGGAAGCGTCGAGAAGCCCGTAGTCGACGCCCCATGTGTCGATACCGAGAGAGACTATAGAATTTCCGTACTTTGCCTTTGCCGCGCGCAGGCCGCCCAATATCGAGGAAAATATTGCGTCCACGTCCCAATGGAAAGAGCCGCCGATTTTCACCGGCCGGCTCTCCCAGCGCGAAACTTCTTCGAGTGAAAGTTTTTTGCCGTCGAAAGCGGCGGCAATCACGCGCCCGCTTCCGGCGCCGAGATCTATTGCGAGATATGTTTTGCCCATTTTTTTGACTCAGAGCAGATATTGTTTTTGTTGGCGATTATCGCGTTTATTTTGAAATATGTCAATAGGCAATGCCAACGCCCAACTTCCAAAAAAATGGGAAAACGCCGATAAAACGTCTTGACATGCGGGGCGGCGAAAGTAGATTTACGCGAATACAAATTGGGAAATCCAAGGGAACTGGGGGCATAGCTCAGTGGATAGAGCAGCGGTTTTCTAAACCGTTGGTCGAGGGTTCGAGTCCCCCTGCCCCTGGCCTTTCCGAATCGGGGCCGTAGCTCAGTTGGAAGAGCGCTAGAATCGCACTCTAGAGGTCGTGAGTTCGAACCTCATCGGCTCCACATTTCAGAAAAAAACGCAATCCGCAGGGTTGCGTTTTTTTGCATATTCCGATGGGGTTCGAACGAACGAAGTGAACACAAAAGTCCACATCGTGGAACTTTTGGGGGAAGCTTTTGCGAAGCAAAAGACCCCGAGCGCAGCGAGCGGGTGAGACGAGCACTTCTGTGCGAGCGAATTCAATTCGAACCTCATCGGCTCCACATTTCAGAAAAAACGCAATCCGCAGGGTTGCGTTTTTTTTGCATATTCCGATGGGCGGCAACGCAAAGATCGGGCGAAAAAACCAGCTCGGGATTGCCGCAGCCGCCGCTAAAACAAAAACGCCTCAAAGCAAATCTTCTTCAAAACCCACCATAGCGGCGGGAGAAAATTTTCTTCCGCCGCGCCGGCGGAACGGGACGGTTAGTTTCGGCTGCGGCGGGCGGCAATGCAGAGCGCGAGCGCGCCGAGAAGCGCGGCCGCCGCCGCGGGTTCCGGAACGCCGACGAGAATCCCGACGCCTGAATCCGAAATTTGCAGATCCCACGCGCCGCCGAAAATGCTGCCGTCGCTGTTCAATAGCGAAACGTCGTCCCTCGATAGTTCGCCCGCCACAATTCCCGCGCCTCCCGTAGCCTCTATTAGCGAAAGAAATATTTCCGAAGATCCCTCGAAATCCTCGGCCAAGTACACTTTAAGCTTGGCGCCGCCGATATCGAACGAGACGTTTTCGCCAGAAACGCGCACGAGCGCGTTGTCGGAAGACGAATGTTTGCCGACGAACGAAAGCTCCGCCCCTCCGGAAACGCTTCCGGAGGCCGTCATATTCACCGCCGACGATGCGGACGTGCGTATTATGAGGGAATTGGACGAACCGCTCAGGCTTATGGCGCCGCCGTACACGCTGCCGTCGGCAAGTATCGTATTGGAAGTCACCGACGCGTTCCACGACGCTCCGGTGGATCCCCTGAAATCGGCGCCGCTCAAATCGGAGGCGTCGAATATTGCGCTCGTCAAATTTGCGTTGCGGAAATCCGCGTTTTTCACGGACGAAGTCGACAGGTTTGCGCGCGTCATATCCTGTCCGGAAAAATTCCATCCGCCCATGTCGTTAAATTCCAAGTTCACATATTGGAGATTCCCGCTTTTGTACGAGGCCGTAGAATAGAGCTGCTCCGCGGTAAACCCGAACTGGACGGTATTGGTAAACGAGGCGTCGTATATCGTGGCGCCCGAAAAGTCCACGCCGGCAAGGTGCGCCGAAATGAAGTATGCCCCGTCCAGATTTGACGATGAAAAATTCGATCCCGTAAGGTCGCTGTAGCTGAATAGAGAATCCTTCAAATTAGAACCTTCGAAGTTCGAACCCGAAAAATTGCGCACGGTCCTCGACGAAGAGAAAGTCGTTCCGACCGCCGTCACGCCGGAAAAGTCGGAATTGGAAAAGCTCTCGGCGTCGTATTCCGAATCCGTGAAATTAAGCCCGCTTATCGTCTGCCCGTGGTAGTCCACCGACGCGCGCGCGCTCGCCGCCGCAATTGCGAAAGCCGCGGTTGATATAAAAACACTCGATAATCCAATTTTCATAAAACTGCCTTTTTTTTAATTCGACAAGATTTTCGCCTATCGGTTCTGAGGATTTTCCATTTTCATAGCGTTTTGCATGGCGCCTATAAACGCGGATCCTGCTATTGCCGCGGACAGGGCTACCATCGCTATTTCCACATGGCTTAGTCCGAAAATCCTGCCGGAAGAAAAGCCGCCGCCGATATTTTCAAAGCCCCCGAAGCGGAACGACCGCCCTAAAAAATATATAAAAGTCACAAAAAAACAGACGATGGGCGGGAAGGCCGCGCGCGCCGCGGCGCCCTCTCCCTTTGCGCCCCCGAAAACCTCTCCGGTGAGCCTGAGCGGAGACAAATACCGTACCGGCTTGAACACGATGAAAATGTGCGGGAAAATTACGGCGCGCGATGTTTCCGAAAGCGCGCAGCCGAACCTCGCCCTCCAAGCTGGCGCGCCGGGGCGCGCGGCAGGCGCGCAATAGAGGCGCGGCAGGTATTCGGCAAAAAATATGGCGGACGCCGCGCAAGCTACGGCGCAGAGTTGCGCGACACATTTTGAAGCCTCCGGAAACGACGGCAAAATCACCGACACCGCCGAAAAGAGCATGCCAAACAGTGTGAAAAAATGCGCGGCGCCGCTGTCGGGGCAGAAAAAAATCCAGTTGGATATGGCGGAAGTTTCACCGCGCAGCTCCTCCGAAATTTTATGCCGTTTTTCCATGCCTGCCATATCTATACCATTATCTTGCGAAAAATTCCAAACATTTTTCGGCAAACTCCCCCGCTGCGGGCGAAAGCCGCTTTGCCGCCGCCCGCGCCGCCCATAAAAGCGCGGACATACTCCGCCGAATCGCGCCTCCCTTAGCAAGGCTTTATAATCGGCGCCGCGGCGGGTTCCTCAAAGGTCGGTTCAGTCCGCAAAATCCGGATATTTTTCAAGGCGCCGCAGGCGATCCCGCGGGCGGAAAGCCCCACCGGAAAGCTCTGCCGGGCGCGAAAGCCGCGGCGCGTTCCCCATCTTTCCCGAAGCGGGAAAACTGCGTCCAAAGCCCGCAAAAATCCGGCGGACAAATTTCAAAAACCCCGCAAATAGAAGGCCGGTAGCGTACCCCACGCTACCGGCCAGTTTATTTTCTACTTTATTTATTTACCCCATCTCCCGTAGGAGAAATTGATTTTATTGTGCCATTACTTTGACTAATTTTTCTTTAACGTCAAGAATTTTTTTAAAAAAAAATTACTTTTTTCCGTGGCAAAAAATCCGCATGGGGAACGCGTCAGTTATTTTTGAGGAATTCCACGTCTTTTTTGACGTTCAAAAGCGGATCAGACGCCGAGCCGTCCTCTATAATAAAGTACCCGTCGTATCCCTGCCTGTCGAGCTCGGCGAGCATCTCTTTCAGCGGCAGAACGCCCTCGCCGTACGCCACAGTCGGGCTGTCCAATTTGCCGAATTCCTTTAAATCCTTGAAGTGGATTTCAACAAGCTTGTCCTCCACATCTTTGAACCCCTGCACATTGTCTATGCCCGAGCACCCCCACGCGCCGTTGTCGGCGCAGACGCCCACGTTTTTCGCATCCTTGATGAGCTCCATCACGACTTTCGGATTGTAATAGTCGTTGCCGCTGCCCTTTTGGTGGCAGTGGATCACCATCCTGATTCCGTATTCGCCGCATATTTTGTCCCATAGAGGAAGCAGGCTCTTGGGAGATTCCGTCGCGATTGCGGGGATAGAAAATTCCCTCGCAAATTCGCATATAGCGCGTATGCCCTTTTCGTCGTTCGCGCCCACCACGCCGTAGCCTATGATCTTAAAGCCGTTGGAGGACATGAGCCCCTTCACGTACGCCTTTTGCTCGGGCGTCATCCAATGGCCGAACGCGGCGTCCTTGCCGAACTTGCCGCCGAGCTTCTGCCCCGGGTAGCATTGCAGAGCGCGCACGGGCGTCTGTTTGAGCATATTCACCGTGTCGGTGAGCGTGTGGTTGTGGAAAGTCCAAGTCTGGACGGCCACTTTTCTGGGAGCTTTCCGCTCCGAATTGGAACCCGCGCAGCCGCAAACGACGGCGGAAAGCGCGGCCAGTAATACCATAAGCCTTTTCATGCCGCAAAAGGTAGAATCCGGCCCGAAAGCGTTCAAGCAATTTGATTTCCAAAATCGCGCGAAAACCATTTTAATGCAAAAATTTTCGCGCCGAATCAAAACCGCCGTACCGCAAATGCAAAAAATCCCCGCTTAGCGGCGGGGATTCGGAAACAAAGAGACGGCGGCTTGCGGCGCCCAATCAGTGCGTTTTAAGATACTCCGCGCACTTGACCACCTCCGGCAGGTTTTTGCCGTAATTGGCCTCGTGCTCTATGAGGAAATATCCGTCAAACCCCTGCCTGTCGAGCTCTGCGAGCAGCCCCTTCATGTCGAGCTCGCCCGTGCCGAACACTACCGGCTGGTTCTTTATGTTGCCGAATTCCTTTTGGTCTTTGAAGTGCACTATCGCGATTTTCCCTTCGAGAATTTTGTATCCCTCTACACCGTCTATGCCGGAGCGCGACCAGTGCCCGTTGTCGGGGCAGGCGTAAATGTTTTTGTACTTTTTTACGAGGTCGCGCACGACTTTCGGGTCGTAGTAGTTGTTGGCCTTGTTGTCGGAGGCGTGGTTGTGCAGCGCCATTTTGACGCCGTACTTTTCGCAGCATTTCTCCCACTCGTCGAGCATATTGGCGGGGGCTTCGGTGAGAATAATCGGAACGCCTATATCCTTCGCAAACCTGCACGCCTTGGAAATGTCCGACTTCTTCGACGTATAGTACACCCCGAAGCTGACCGGAACGCAGCCGTTGTCGGCGAGAATTTTTTTGAGGTAGTCGCGCTCCTGCCTGTTCATCTCAGGGCCGATGCGCTTGACGTTCGGGTATTTCTTGCTGAGCGCCTGGCCCGCCGTAAGGCCTACGCCCTTTATCCCCGCGTTTTTGAGCAGCGGGAGGGACTCTTCCAGGGTCATTTTGTGGAAAGTGTACATTTGAACCCCGACCTTGCGCGGCTTGGAGGGCCCTGCGAAAGCGGAATCCGGATAATGCGCGCAGCAGCAGAACGCCGCGGCGCAAACTGAAATCATGCGCAAAAACTTTTTCATAATACTGTGTCCAATTAAAAGGCGGGCGGTTCGCCCGCAATGCTCAAACGTTTGAGCCTTCGCCGGAATTTGGCAAGCAAAAATTTCCTATGCGTGCGCGGTAAGATATAGAAAACGCATCGGGAATTACGCCCTCCCCCGCCGCATTCCAAACGGAAATTTCGCGGCGCGCGCCAAGCGCGGGCGCAAAAAAACAATTATGACCGCGGCGGCGCGACCGCGAAAATCCGGCGCGCAATTGCAAAGGATATTTCGGATTCTCACAAAAAAATACAGCGCCCTTTTGAAGCAGGCGTAAGGCGGATTTGCCTCGAAACGCTCCCGCTTCGGCTCTTAGCGCCGAGCGACGGGAATTTTTTATGCGCGCGCATTTGGATTTTCATCAGCGCGTTATACGGGCGCATTTTTGAGCAACTGCTCATTTTTTTTCAAAACCGGCCATTTTTTGGTTGACCCGCCCGATTTGTTTGAAAAACATTAGGAAAATATTTTTTGTTATGCCAAAGGAAAAAACAGAAACGCAGACGATTTTTGAAACCGCAAAGGGCTCCATGCGCGGCGCCATAAAAAAGGCGATTGACTGGCTCAAAGTCCGCCAGGCCCCCGACGGCATGTGGAACGCCCCGCTCGAAACAAACTGCTGCATGGAGGCGCAGTGGATTCTGGCAATGCACTTCATAGATTTCGACGACCCCAAAAAGCCCAAGGTATTGCAGTACATTCTCGACAGGCAGCGCGAAGACGGCGCGTGGGACGTTTATTACGGCTCTGAGCACGGAGATATAAACACCACTCTCGAATGCTACTTCGCGCTGCGCATCAGCGGGTTTGACCCCGACGACGCGGTGCTCGCCAAGGCGCGCAAATGGCTAATCGAAAATAAATGGACTGAGCGCATCCGCGTGTTCACAAAATATTGGCTCGCGCTCTTCGGCCAGTGGCCGTGGGCGCACACTCCGGTGCTCCCTCCGGAAATAGTATTTCTGCCGAGCTGGTGCCCGTTCAACATATACGACTTCGCGGCGTGGGCGCGCTCTACGATGATGCCAATTGCGATTCTCACGGCGCGCAGACCCGTCAAGGAGCTGCCGGAGGAATTGCAGCTTGACGAGCTCTTCCCCGAAGGGCGCGACAAGGTTGACTACCGCCTGCCCCGCAAAAATGAAAATTTCCTGAGCTGGGAAAACTTCTTCATGAAGCTCGACCACGCCCTGCACGCCTACAACCGCTCTCCCGTAAAGCCGTTCAGGGAAAGCGCGATAAAGCTCGTGCTCCAATGGCTGCTCGAGCACCAGGACGAAGACGGCGCGTGGGGCGGAATCCAGCCGCCGTGGATTTACGCGATTCTCGTGATGCACATAGAGGGGTTCGCAAAAGACCAGGTGAACATGTCGCGCGCGATAGACGCCTTCAACCTGCACTGGCAGGTTCCGCGCGGCGAAGGCATAATGCTCCAAGCAAGCGAAAGCCCCGTGTGGGACACCTTTTTGACGATGATCGCGCTTATGGACGCGGGCGAAACGCCCGGGACGAGCCCCGAGCTCGTCAAGGCGCTCGACTATGTCCTCGCCAAGGAAAACCACCACTACGGCGACTGGTCGGTGAAAGTCGGCAAGCACATAGAGCCGAGCGGATGGGCGTTCCAGCGCGCCAACAACTATTATCCGGACATCGACGACGCGGCTATCGCCATTTGCGCGCTCAAGCGCATCCAGAGGCTGCTGCCGCGCGAAAGCCTCCGGAGCCGCAGAATCGACGCGGCTGTGCGCAGGGCGGTAAACTGGATTTTGGAAATGCAGAGCTCCAACGGCGGCTGGGCGGCTTTCGACAAGGACAACAACCGCGAGCTCGTGACGAAAATCCCGTTCTGCGACTTCGGCGAAGTCCTCGACCCGCCGAGCTCGGACGTTACCGCCCACGTCATAGAGGCGCTCGCGATGTGCGGATTTTCGCGCAACCACCCCGCGATCGCCAAGGCGGTGAAATTCATATACGACGAGCAGGAGGACGACGGAAGCTGGTTCGGCAGGTGGGGCGTCAACTACGTCTACGGATGCGGCGCGGTGATACCGGCGCTCGTGGCGGTGGGCGACACAAAGGAAACGCCGCGCATAAGAAAGGCTCTCGACTGGCTCGCCTCAAAGCAGAATCCCGACGGCGGCTGGGGAGAGACGATAGCCTCTTACATGGAGCCCAAATACGCCGGAACCGGCATTCCCTCCACGGCTTCCCAAACGGCGTGGGCGCTCGGCGCGTACCTTGCGGTGGGCGACAAGAACTACGACAAAATAATCAGGAAGGCGTGCGAATTTCTCGTTTCCTCGCAGAAGGAGGACGGCACGTGGGACGAGCCCTACTACACCGGAACGGGCTTCCCCGGGTACGGGCTCGGGGCGAAAATCGACCTGCGCAACGGCGCGCCGCTCCCGCAGGGCAAGGAGCTCGCGCGCGGCTTCATGCTGAACTACAACTGGTACAGGCACTACTTCCCGCTTACCTCCCTCGGCAGGGCGGAAAAATACTTTGAAAACCAAAAGTAAAACAGACAAGGCCGCCGAGCGCGGCCTTTATTTTTAAAAGGACGGATATGAAATTTTCCATATGTTTGGCTGCGGCCGCCATTGCGCTATGCGGCTGTGCGGGAAGCGGCGGTACAAGAGAAGCCGCTTTTGCCTCCGGAGAGCCGTGGGCGGAAATCGAATGCCGCGCCTCCGAAACTTTTATCGCAATCCTTCCCTCAAATCCTGCAACCGGATACGGATGGACGGCGCTTTGCCCCGACGAAGTAAAACTTCTTGGCAAAAAATACCTCCCCGACGGCGGCGGGGAAAAATTGTGCGGCGCCGGAGGCTCGGAGCGCTTTGAATTCGCCGCCCTCTCCAAAGGCGACTGCGAAATAAAATTTGAATACCTTCGCCCCTGGGAAAAGAACGCCTCGCCAGCCGATACAAAAATCCTAAAAGTAAAAATCAATTAGAAGGCGCGCGCAAAGCCGCCATTCGAGGAGCGCGCCGGCTATGGGAAGGAAGCGGAAGCGCCGTTTGGGGCTTGCGCGCCGCGCCCGTTCCGATTTGCCTGCAAGACCGTTTCCGCAGGCAAAATAGCCAATTCCATACGCCCCGCCAGCCGGTTTGGATTGCGCCATGGCCGGAATGCAAAAATCCGCACAGGGGAAGTTTTGCGGAGACAAACTGCGGCGGGCGCGCAAGAACGGCGATATCGCCATTGGGCAAAAAACTCCCCGAGAGCGGCGGCAAAAAAAATGCGTCAATGCCGCCGAAATGCGAGTTGCCGACTTTACCGCTCCGGCGAGTTCAAACTTCGCCTGCCGCCGGAAACGCGACGATGCACGGGACAGTCAGGCGGCTTATTTGGGCATCAAAAGCAGTCACGCGCGCTTGGCAAAAGTGTCCACCCGCGCGGGGGGAATATTCAACGCCACGAAAGAGACGCCCAAGTGCGCCATTTTTTTGAAGCCGAGCGACTCCGGAGAGCGCGCGAGGTTGTAGGTGAACTGTATGAACCTCGCGCCCGCGGGAAGGACGGATTCCGAGGCGTCCAAAATTGCGGCGACCAGCGGCTTTGGAAGGCTGACCAGCGGGAGGCACGAGACTATCGCGCGAACCCTCCCGAAATTTTCCTCTCCGAGGATTTTCCCGATATTTTCCGCGCTGTCGTTGGCGACTATGGCGTCGGGAAAGCGGCCGGTTAGTATTTTGGCGAGCGACGGCTCGAACTCAACGCAATAAAGCTTCGCCCCGCGCGCTGCGGCGAGCGGATAGAGCTCGGAAGTCACGGCTCCCGTACCCGCGCCGAGCTCCGCGATTATATCGCCCTCTTTGAGGTCGCCGACAGCCTCCGCCATTCTGCGCGCGAGGAACCGCGAGCTCGGGCAAACCGCGCCTATCCGCATGGGGTGCGCGGCGTATTTGCCCAAAAATTTCAGCGCGTGGGGAATGTTCATATCACTGGGCCTGGTAGATGTCGTGCAGCCTTACGAGGCCGCGGAAAATTCCGTCCGCCGAGACGACCGGCAGCACCGAAAGCTTTGACTTGCGCGCCTCCATCAGCTTTACAGCCTGCCCGAGCGACGCGTCTTCGGAGGCGCACACGGGGGATTTCGTCATGATGTCCGCGCACTTCATGGAATCCAAATCGAAAGTCTTTTGGAGCATTCTGCGCACGTCGCCGTCGGTGACGAGCCCCGCGAGCCTTCCGTCGGGCGAGACCGCGCACGCGGCGCCGAGGGGCTTGCGGGTCATTTCTATTACGACTTTGCGGACGCTGTCGCCCTCCGAGACCGTAGCGCAATCCTGCGCCGGCGTCATTACGTCGGAGACGTCCAAAAGCAGGTTGCGCCCCAGCTGGCCCGCGGGATGGAACTTGGCAAAGTCCTCCCTGGAAAACTTGCGCGCCCTCATGAGCGCGCAGGCGAGCGCGTCGCCGATTGCCATGGCGAGCGTCGTGGAGTTCGTCGGGACTATGCCGAGCGGGTCGGCCTCGCCGTGCGAAGATGCGTCCAAAACGATGTCGCTCGAACGCCCCATGGGAGAGTCCGCATTGCCTATTAGCGCGATGATTGTGGATTTGAATTTTTTGAGAATCGGAATCAGCCTGACGCACTCGACGGTCGCGCCGCTGTTGGAAATCAGAATCGTGGGATCCCCGGGCTCGTATACGCCGAGGTCGCCGTGCACGGCGTCGCAGGCGTGGAGGAACACTGCCGGGGTTCCGGTGCTCGATAGCGTCGCCGCTATTTTCTGGGCGACGAGCCCCGATTTGCCCACGCCGCAGACGAGCAGCTTGCCCTTGTGCGACAGAATTTCGCCCACGGCGCGCGCGAAATTTGCGTCGAGCCTGTCGACCGCGGCAAGTATTGAATTTGCCTCGCATTTGAGGACTTCGCGCGCGGCGGAAATGAGGTCGGAGTCGTTCATGAGTTCAGCCCCTTCAAAAATTCCTCGGCAGCCTCGAGATCCGCGGGGGTGTCTATGCCCACGGAGCGGTACTGCGTCTCAACGATGTCAAACTTCCAGCCCGCCGCAACAAACCTGAGCTGCTCGAGCATCTCGCACTCCTCGAGCTTTGAGGGCGGAAGGGCGGCGTAGCGCGCAAGCGACTTTTCCGAATACCCGTAGATTCCGATGTGCCGCCAATAGTCGCATTTGGAAATCCACTTTGAAAGATCGCCCTCCCCCCTGTTGTACGGCAGCGGGGAACGGCTGAAATAAATCGCCCTTCCGTCGCCGCCGCGCAGCACTTTTACGACATTGGGATTGGCGAGCTCCGCCGCGTCCGAAATTTTCGAAGCCGCCGTCACCAAATCCGCCCCGTCGCTCTCGTGCGCCTCTATTATTGAGTCTATGAGCCCGGGCGAAATGAAAGGTTCGTCGCCCTGCACGTTGACGACAAAATCGGCGTCGATTTTCGCGAACGCCTCGATTATGCGCTCCGTGCCCGAGCGGCACTTTTCGGAAGTCATTATCGCGGGCGCCCCGATTTTGTCGGCAAACTCCAGAATCTCTATGCTGTCGGTGAGAATCGCGACCTTCTCTGCGCGCGAGCTCTTTTTGCAATTCTCGTAGACGCGCTCCAAAACCGCCTTGCCGCCGAGAAGCGCGAGCGGCTTGCCCGGAAAGCGCGTGGAGCCCATGCGCGCCGGAATCGCGACCGCCGCCCCCAACAGCATCGCCCCCTGAATCGGGGCGGACTGACTCTTTTTCACGTCCTCCCAAAACCTGCGGGCGTCCTCCATCTCGTCGTCCGGTTCGGCAATGTAGTTTTTATAGACAGCAAAGCACGCAAGCGCCACGCAGAAAAGCCCCACCGATCTGTAAAAGATTTTGTAGGCGGAAAGCGACATTCCCATGCCCTTGAATTTGGAGGACGAATACTTGTCGGCGTATGTTTCGGAAGAGCGCAAAAGGAAAATCGCGGCCACAAAGAGCGGCAGGACGACGTACGCGACTTCCAGTATCGTGTATAAAACGTTCAGCATGGCGGTTTATGTCGGTTCCGTTCTGGATAAAAGCAAAACAAATTTTTAAAATTCAAACGCCTCACCCGCGCGCCGTCAAATATTTTTAAGCCCGCGAAAACCCCGCATGCAAAGCGCGGATTTTCGCGCGAAAAGGCGCGCGCGGCGGAATCGGGAATCAGCGCGCGGATTCAGCGACGGCGCCGGCAATGCGCTCTAGCTGCCCCTTCTCGAGCTCCGGATAGATCGGAAGGGCTATCGTGTGCTTTGCGGCGTATTCGCTGTTCGGGAAATCCCCCTCAGCGTATCCGAGCGGCTTGAAGCACTCCTGAATGTGCAGCGGCAGCGGATAGTAGATTTCGCAGCCGATTTCCATATCGCGCAAATGCGCCAAAACTTCGTCGCGGTTGCCGACGGAAATCACGTACTGGTTGTAAATCGAGCGGTTGCGGGGGTCTATGCGCGGCGTCCTAACCTGCGGGCAGCCGGCGAACGCGGAGTCGTAGAACGCGGCGTTGGCGCGGCGCATTTCCCCCCACGCGTCGAGGTGCGGAAGCTTGGCGAGCAAACCCGCAGCCTGGATTGCGTCGAGCCTGAAATTTCCGCCCACGCGCCTGTGGTAGTACTTCGGCTCCATTCCGTGGTTGCGGAGCTCGCGGACGCTTTTTGCCAAACTTTCGTCGTTGGTCAGAACCATTCCGCCGTCGCCGAGCCCGCCGAGATTCTTGGACGGGAAGAAACTCAGGCACGCGCAATCGCCGAAGTTGCCGACCTTCACGCCGTCGCGCGAGGCGCCTATCGCCTGCGCGCCGTCCTCTATAACGGCTATCGAGCGGGCGGAGGCGATTTCGCGGATTCTCTCCATCTCGGCGCACTGGCCGTAGAGGTGGACGGGGATTATCGCGCGGGTGCGGGGGGTTATTTTTGAAAGTACGGAATCGGGGTCGATATTGTAGGTGTCGGGATTGATGTCGGCGAATACGGGGCGCGCGCCCGCGCGCCATACGGAACCGGCCGTCGCAAAAAACGTGTATGCCGGAACGATTACCTCGTCTGCCGGGCCCTCGTCGAGAGGCGAACGGCATATCCCCAGCGCCATGAGCGAGACAAGCAGCGCGTCAGTGCCGCTCGACACCCCCACCGCGCACCTCACGCCAGAGTATCCGGCGACCGCCTCTTCAAAGTCCGCCACATACTTTCCGCCGATAAAGAGCTGGCTTTCGAGCACGTCGCGAATCGACTTTTCGGTTTCGGCGCGCACGAGCGCGTATTGTTTTTTGAGGTCTAAGAGGGGAATTTTCATAAGTCCGGAATTTAAAATATACAATGCGGGAAATGGCAACCCATTATTTGAGGGTAAAATCTCGCGCTCCCAATGAAAAAAACCTTGATAAAAAAATTTTTAAGCCAAAAATAAAAACAGTTAGCAGTTTGCGCATGCGCGATTAAACATTTTATAAATCAAAAAATTATGGCAAAGACAAACGCAAAAAAACCGGCCCCGAAGAAAGCTCCGGCGGCCAAATCCGCAAAGCCGGCGGCCAAAAAGGCGGCTCCGAAAGCCGCCCCTAAAAAAGCTCCGGCAAAACCCGCCGCAAAAAAAGCGGCCGCAAAAGCTCCGGCAAAAAAGGCCGCCCCCGCGAAAAAAGCGTGCGCGTGCGCCAAGGGCGACCCGAAGAAAAAGTGCGGATGCGCCGACGGAAACTGCTTTGAAAACTTAATCGCGGAAATCTTCGGCAAGCTCGCCGACGACGCCAACGTCGAAAACCTCCTCAAAGACTTCTTCTATACGGAACTGCTGAACAAGGGCCTCGACGAAGCCGCCGCCTCCGACATGGCAAACCGCGTGGAAATAGAAATCAAGGCGTTTGAGGCCAATATCGAAATAGCGGAATAGCCCACAGGGGGACTGCTTTCCGCAGCTTCCCGCAAAAATTAAGAAAACGCGCTCTCCTCTTAACTCGGCAAAAAACCGATGAACAGGGGGCGCGTTTTTTGCGGGCGCCCAACGCGCTTTTTAACGCGCGGGCAAAGCGCAATCCGCCGGAATGCGGCGGATTTTTTGAATCCGCACGGCTGAAATTTCCGCCGCCAAAGCGCGGAGACTCCTGAAAATCAATTCCGGCGAATCCATCATATAATACGCCCCCCGCCGAGCGGCAGTTCGATTGCCCCGCCCGATAGCCGCAGGGAAATCCGGTTGTCCAGACGGTCAAAAACGGCCTCCGATCTTTTAAAGCGCAAAAACTTTCCCGCCCTCCAAATGTCCAAAACCGGCCACACGGCAATGTTCAATATAGGCGCAATATACGCCATAGTATGAACAAAGACATTCCCATAAAATAGAATGCGTGGCGCAACCGCCATTAAAGCGGCAAGAACTTTACAACTATTGCTACGCAATGCGCCAATCTCCCCTGCAATTGCAACAGAAAAATGAATTTCCAACAAGGGATTCGGGCAACACGCTCAGGTGCGGGATACGCCTTCATTAAAGGGGTAAATCCCTTACGGAGATTGCTTCGCAATTCGCCTATCCCCATGATTCCGGATTCATTCTGAAAACCGCGTCCCGATTTGGCGCAATGAAAACGAAAGCTTATTTTATCCGAAGCGCAGCGAGGCTATAAAATAAGGCTTTCGGGAAGGATAAAATGCGTTGGCATTTTATTCGGATATATACAAAACTCCATATGCGGAAACTTCGGGGGCAGGCGCATTGGCTTTGCCAATCGCCGCAAGGGATTTGCCCCCCACTCGGCAGGCGCGCCCCGCGCCCGCGCAACACAACCAAGCGAATCCATTTTGTAGCGGGCAATACGCAAAAAAGCCGCGGCCGAAGCGTACTTGGTGCGGCAAAAGCGCGGCTTACTCCAAAACATTTTTACTTTTGGGCGAAACTGCCGCTCAGTAGAGCGTTAAAAAGAGTCTGCCGGCGGGAGCGCACTGGCGCGCGCGACCCAAAGCAGACTCTTTTCAAACGGGGTGTCAGCGGAAATTTCGCGCAGCCCCGCGCCAAAGCGTTCGCCAAATCTTACTTGCGTTTGGACTCGTAGTAATCGTTGATTTTCTTTGAGACGTCCTTGTAGGAAATATCTGCGGAATAGATTTCCTTGAACTCGTTGAACGCCTTTTCGGCTTCGCCCATTTTTTCGTAGGCGGTGGCGAGCTCGTAGATTATTTCCTTTTTGGCGTCGTTCATTATCTTCGACTCCTTCTTGGCGATCTCGAGCTGGTCGACGGCGAGGTCGTACTTGGCGCCGAGAATGAACGCCCTGCCGAGGCCGAGGAGCGACTGGAGGCGAACCTTCGGGTTGCGCTGTGAAAGCTGGAACTGCATGATGGCGTCGTCGAGCTTGCCGTCCTCAAAAAGCAGCTGTCCGTAGATGTAGCGGTAGTTGAAGTCGTTGGGATAGCGCTCGACCATCAGGCGCGCGTTTTCGAGCTTGTAGTCGTGCTCCTTCTTCGAAAGCTCTTCGAGTTCCGCCTTCGTCGCGGCGTCGTCGGGATTTTCCTCGAGCTTGGCTTTGAGCGTCTCGATTTTGTTCTCCATGTCGGCGACGATAAAGTCGTGCTCCCACTTTTCGAGGGTGGTGTCGCCCTTGCCGAGAGGCTGCTGGCGCGCCTGCCGCACATATTCGAGCGCTTCCGAGTAGCGGCGTAGCGTGCGGAGATTGGCGCAGATTTCGCGGTAGAGATTGACGTTTTCGGGGTCGGTTTTGATTTGCTCCCTGAGCCTGTCGACCATGCGGCCGAGGGTTTCCTCGTCGCTGACGAGGCTCGCCGCCTTTTCGAGGTCGGAGGTTTCGTCGGCACTCTTGAGCTTGTCGCGGAAGTCGCCGCCCTCCTTTTCCCAGTTGCCCTTGTTCATCGTCTTTATGACGGACGCGCTGCGCGCGAGGGCCTGGGCGTCGCCGTTTGAGGGGTTGCGGCGCAAAATCTGCTCGCACACCTGGGCCGCCTCGTCGGGCTGCTTGTTTTTGACGTAGGCGTTGGCGAGAGCCAGAAGGTTCTTTTCGTTCTTGGGCTGGAACTGGGCGATTGCCATGTACGCGGACGCCGCAGTCCCCCAATATGAGAGCGATTCCGCCGCCGACGCAAGCGCCTTGAGCGCCGAGGCATTCTGCGGGCACTGGGAAAGGAGATGTTCGGCCTGCGCCATGACTTCGAGCGCCTGCCCCTTCTTAATCATCGACGGGGCTTTCATCGAAAGAACCATGCCCTGTACGTCGCCGGAGAGCTTGGCGACCGGATTGCCCTTCCCGTACTTTTTGAACTGCGCCTGGCGCATTATTTTGCGCACGTCCACACAGGACGGGTACTTCGCCAGAATCGTCGCGCAAATGTCTATGGTATATCCGGGATTTTTGTCGATCGACCTCTCGGCGGATTCAAGCTGTTTTACAAAGCGGGGATCCAAATCCTTGATTTGGGTTTCCACTATTTCTTCCGTGGGTTCTGTGGGTTCGGTTTCTGCCATAAATAAAGCCTGTTCTTCGTTAAAGCCCGAACGTTAAAAAAAACCGGCGGTTATTTCAAGTCTATTTCTGTAGCGCCGAGCAAAAAAGACATGCATTTTTGCGCCTTTTCGGGGTCGGGAGACTCCGCGAGAAGGCGGATTTTTTTCTCGGTGCCGGAGTATCTGACGAGTATGCGGCCCCTGCCGCCGAGCAAATCTTCGCACCTTTTCATGGCGGCCGAGAGGTTCGGGGCATCCTCGAACGGTATTTTCCGAGCTACGGCAACCGCCTGCGAAACGCACGGATACATGGATATCCCGCCCCTGAGCTCCGAAAGCTTTTTGCCGCTGCGCGCCATCACGGATAGCACCGCGAGCGCTGCGGCGAGCCCGTCGCCGCACGGGGATATGTCGGAAAATATGAAGTGGCCGGAATTTTCCCCGCCGACGTTGCAGCCGCGCGCGAGCATTTCCCCCATAACGAGCCTGTCGCCGATTCCGCACCTGTAAACCTTTATGCCGTCCGCCGCGAGGGATTCGTCGAGGCCGGTGTTGCTCTGAACGGTGGTGACTATCGCGTTTGAGGAGAGCGCCCCGCGCGCCATGCGCTCCCGCGCAATTAGGCCCAAAACCTCCTCGCCCTCAAGAATCGAAAACTTGTCGTCGCAGACCACCACCCTGTCGCCGTCTCCGTCGTGCGCGAAGCCAACGTCCGCGCCGCAGGAGCGGCAGAGCGCCGCGAGGTTTTCGGGGTGCTGGCTGCCCACGCCGCCGTTTATGTTGAAGCCGTCCGGCGAGCTCGCCGCCCCGACAACTTTTGCGCCGTACGCCTCAAAGACCTTTGAGGACACTCCGGAAGTGGCTCCGTTTGCCATGTCCACGGCGACGGTAAGCCCGCCGAGAAATCCGGGCTCAAAGAGCGAGCACATTTTTGCGGCGTACTCCCCGAGCGCGAAATTGCCGGCGGAAATTTCGCGTGGGGCGAAAGACTTTTTGGAATACGCGCCGAAATCGCAGGCCGTCGCGTCGGCGCGCCGCTCGATGTCGAGCTGGAAGTCGTCGCAGGCTTTTCTGGCGCGGGAGTCGAAAAACTTTATGCCGTTGTCCGAATACGGGTTGTGGGAGGCGGTAATCATCGCGCCGAGGGCTGCCTTGCGCTCCAACACCGCGTAGGCGAGCGCCGGAGTCGGCAGCACCCCCATGTCCTCTACCCTTCCGCCGCGCGACGCGAAGCCCTCGCAGAACGCCGCTTTGAGGGAATCCGAAGACGCGCGGGTGTCGCAGCCGGCCACGGCAAAGCCGCCGCCGCTGTCCGCGAGCGCGTCGGCGCACGCGGCGCCGAGGTTTCTGTAAAAGGGCTCGCTGACTTCAAAGTCCCCGTACGAGCCGCGGATTCCGTCGGTTCCGAAATATTTCATTGCCGCCTCCCGCCAGGCATGTTTTTTCTCAAAATATCCGAGAGCTCGGCGGGGGAGGTCTCTTCAAGCTCCTTTCCCCTGCGCTTCAAATCCTCGAAAGTCTTTATGACGGTCTCCGTCATGAGCTCGTGGGTTTCCTCGGTTCCGCCTATGAGCGAAAATTTTTCGGCCTGCGTGACGCGCTTGTGCCCGTCGCCGTCAAGCCCTATACCGAAAAGATGCGCCGATTTTTTCCCCGCCATTTTCAATCCTCCCCTGATTCCGCGCCGCCGGCCTCGCCCGACGGGGCGCCGCCGATGCGCTCGCAGTAAATTTCGCCAAAACTCTCGTCCTGCGACACGGAGAGCTTTCCGAGGCGCGAGAGCTCAAGCATGGCGATGAATGTCGCCATTATAGCGACAATGCCCGCCTTCCCGCCCTCAAAGAGCGACGAAAACGAAAACTTTTTTTCGGGGACGGACAGCAAAAACTCCATGCGGTCGGCGACTGTCACGTTTTCCTCGCGGATTTCGCCCTGCACGAGCTTTTCGGCGAGCCTCCTCAGCGCGATGTTGAAGGCGCCCCATATCTCCATTTTGTCGGAGCGTTTCAGCGGCCTCTCCGCGGCCTCGCCGCCGGCGGAAATAGCGCGCTCGCCGTAGTTGAGGCGGGCGTCTATGAGGTCTTCCAAGCCGTCCGCGGCGAGCTTCACCTTCTTGTACTCGAGAAGCTGCTCCACAAGCTGCCAGCGCGGGTCGACCCCCGAATCGGGCTCATCCTCCGACTGGACCGCGCGCTCGTCCGTGGGCAGCAGCATCCTGCTTTTTATGTACATCAGCGTAGCCGCCATCACGAAGAACTCGCCCGCCACGTCGAGCGACAGGCTCTTCATCGAGCGCAAAACGCCCATGTACTGCCGCGTCACCTCCGCTATCGGAATGTCGTAAATGTCGATTTCGTTTTTGCGAATGAGGAACAGCAGGAGGTCGAGAGGCCCCTCGAACACGTTGAGCCTGACGGACATTTCGAGTCCGCCCGCGAGCGCGTCTTCCGAAATTGGCAGGTCGTCGGGCATGAAATCAGAAAATCGCCATGGAAATGCGGGCGCCGAAAGAAAAATTGTTCTGGCGCGAAGAGCCCGAGCGGTAGGAGATCTGGTACTCGACCACCCACGAGTTGCCCAGGCGCGTCCAAAGCGTATAAGTCTGGTCGGTGAGCATGCTCAGGCGGTGGTCGTAGGCCCATCTGGCGAGGATCCTGTACCGCTCGCTTATGCGGTACTCCGCGAGCGCGGAATACTGGGTTATTGCGCCGTCAAGATAGCTCGAAATCAAGTAGAGCGAAAACTTGTCGGAATCGAAAAGCCCGATATAGGCGTTGGTTTCCGGGACGTTGAGGTTTTCGATGTTGAAGCGGTTGTAGCAGCCGACGGTCAGCCAGCGCGCGGGAGAGATCGAAACGTTCGTATAGAGATCCGAAAACGACGACTCTTTGAAGTCGTTCTGCGCCAGGACGCGCTTGTCGAAATTAAAGTCCTGAAATATGTCGAACCGCGCGAGCTCTCTCGAGCCGTAGGTTTCGTCGCGCGTTTCGAGGGTGTTTTTGAGGCCGATGCGCAGGGTGTTTGTCTTGAACAGGCGGTCGGTGTTGCGCATGTCGCCGAGGTCGAGAATCGGGGGATAGGTGAAATCCTCTATGCTGATTTCGTCGATCCCGGGGATAGCGCCCGACCCCTGCGCGGCGTTGGGAATGTAGCGGTAGCTTATGACGGGAGTCATGTGGTGGCGCAAGCCGTCGATTCCCATTGTCCGGCTCTTGTACTCCCAAGTGCCCCACACGTCCATCTGCGCGTCGAAGCCTATCTGCCCGAGCAGGCGCGTATAACTTGAATTGCCGTTCTTGGGGTTGCCGTAATACGTCAGCCTGCCGCCTATCACGGGCGTTATGGTGCTCCACGAATTGAGGCGTATGGGGCGCATCAAACCGTAATAGGCGTCAACGCGCGCGGTCTCGAAAGTCTCCGAAAGCAGCTGCTCAGGGCCGCTGTTGCGCAAGTATCCGGCGGAGGCGTACATCGTCTGGTAGACGCCCGTGTTGAAGATCTCGCCGGGCTGGAGGTCAAAGCGCGCCTCGGGCAAACGCTGCTGGACGATCTCCCAGTTGTTGGGCGCAAAACGCGAAAACAGCGAAACCGTGTACGACGGGCCGTAATAGTCGACCTCCGCGAAGTTGTCGGGGATCTGGTCGCCGTAAAAGAACTCGGGGCGGAAGTCGCGCGTGACGAATTCGTCGCTCCACCACGCGAGAGAGCCTATCACCGCTATGTTGTCGGAAACCATCTGCGCGTGGCGCATCTGGGCGAAGAATCTGTCGTGGCCTATGCGCCTGCCGAGCGAGTCCACGCCGAGAATGTCCGCGCTTCCGTGGTCGTTTATGTAGGCGCCCTGGACAAATCCGCGCAGCCACGTCTCGACGCCTTTGTAGTCGTAATTGAGCGCGGGGCCGAAGAGAACGGAGCGCTCGGTGTAATAGTCGAGCAAAAATCCCGGGTCGAAATTCCCTAGGCCGTTGTATATTACCGTGTTTGCCAAAAACGCCCCGTAGTCGGAATTGTAGCCGACTTTTGTCTGGATGTCGAACGGGGGCTTTTCAAGGCCGTACTGTGAATAGTAGGGGGCGTAAAAAACGGGCACGGGGCCGATAGACACGATGGTGTCGTCAAATTCGAGAAGCTCCGACTGCGTGTCGTACCTTATCTGCGAAGCGGAAGCCGTCATTGAGTACGGGGAAGGCTCGCCAATATAAACAATGGGGTTGTCGAAAGAAACTTTGTTTTTGGCGGAATTTATCTCGTCAGCCTCAACGAAAATCGGAGATGAGCCGAAGCGCGCGTGGGGGGTGGAAAGCTCCTCTTTGGAAGGGTTTAAGCGGAACGTTTCGGCGGCGACCCTCGCCTGGGCGAGCGACGCCTTTACCGAACCCGACGCCTCCGCCGCGCCCGTGTTTTGCGAGTACTTTATTTTATCCGCGCGCAGCTCGAACTTTTCGTCGTCTATTTTTGCGTTGCCGGTAGCCACGAGGTCTCCGTCTCCGCCCTGCAAATAGTCGAACTTGTCGGCGGAAATCTCCGGAGCAGAAACCATGCGCGATAGCGGCGACTTTCCGTCCGATTTCTTCACGACGGGAACCTTTTCCCCCTCGTCCGCGGCGGCGGGCTTTGATTCGAGGCTCCTCTGGTGCGACAACGACACCCACGGGACGTCCGCGCGCCTGCGCGGTTTGGAATTTGCGTCCGCAGCGACCGCAGCCGACGCTCCGCAAAATCCGGCAAGCCACGCGAAGGCGAATAAAGTCCTTGATAATTTCACGCCGAACATTTCTACATATAGCCCGCACCATAACAAGCTTTTTATAAAAAAATCCCGCCCGCAAGCAGATGCAGAGCCGACGCCAGATGCGGCGCCGTTTCCGCGAAATGGCGCGCCCCTTACGGGCGCGAAACACGCCCGCCATTAAAACCCCATTGCAAAGATAGCCTTAGCCAATACTTTTTTCTCTCCCGCAATCCCCCAAAAAAACAAACCTACCATAAGAGGTTCGTTAATCTTTCACTTTTTGTTTAAGAGAAAAGCAAGCTTCCCGATTTGGCGCAATGATTTTGGAACTAAAAACAGGGCGTAAGCGAAACAAAGGGTTGAAGCGTATTGAACATACGCGAAACTCAACAGTTATCCGTTCCCCACAAAAAAAACGAACCTCCCATGAGAAGTTCGCTAACACTTCCGGAGTTCGTTCTCCCCAA
>OLGD01000445.1_pt1 | contig 84425 bp, 78 predicted proteins | sample 1605311 | NCBI WGS metagenome assembly OLGD01 (sample SAMEA3888917, study PRJEB22519) | human gut metagenome | biome: human gut; feature: human-associated habitat; material: faeces | place: Denmark | collected 2010
ATGAAATTAAGAAATAAAAAATGTATAATGGACTACATGTTCATTATACGAGTAAGTTGTAGGGAGGAATAATGAGCAATATTTTAATAGTAGATGATGAAAAAGAAATAGCAGATTTACTAGAAATATACTTAAAAAACGATAATTTTAATGTATATAAATATTATTCTAGTATAGAAGCCATAAAAGATTTAGAAAAATTAAATATAGATTTAGCTGTTTTAGATATTATGATGCCAGATATGGACGGTTTTGAATTTTGCAACAAGATAAGAGAAAAATATAATTTTCCAATTATTTTCCTTACTGCAAAAGTAGAAAATATAGATAAAATAAAAGGTCTAACAATAGGAGCAGACGATTATGTAACAAAACCATTTGAGCCATTAGAATTAGTTGCCAGAATAAAATCATAATTAAGAAGATATAAAAAGTATAATACAATAAATCAAAAACAGTATTTAATTGATTTTAAAGGGATTGTAATAAATAAAGATACTTATGAATTTTACTTTAATGAAGAAAAAATAAACTTAACTAAAACAGAGTTTGAAATTTTATGGATTTTGTGCGAAAACAGAGGAAAAGTTGTAAAAAGTGATGAACTATTTGAAAAGGTATGGAAAGAAAAATATTTTGAAAAAGATAATAATACTATTATGGTTCATATAAGGCATTTAAGAGAAAAAATGAAAGATACAAGTAAAAAGCCAAAATATATTAAGACAATTTATGGGGTGGGATATAAAATTGAAGAATAATAAAAAAAAATCTTTGTTATCTAAAATATTTGTTGAGTTTTTAATAAGAGAAGTAATAATAATAGGTATAATTTCACTAATTTTAATAGGAATAGCTTTTTTAATAAAATCAATGGACTTTAATTGGTTATATAATATTTCTTATGAAGCATATAGCAATGCCATAAGTCTATTTGATTATGTTTTTACGGGTTTCACACCATTTATTATAGTACTTATAATATGGATAGGACTATCAATAATAAATATTTATATTACTTTAAAAAAAGTATTTTCCTATATGAATCAAATAACAAATTCTGTGCAAAAACTATATGATAAAAATATAGATTATATCAAGTTACCAGAGGAACTATCAGACATAGAAGAAAAATTAAATCATTTTAAAAGAGAGTCAGAAAAAAATGAAAGATTAGCATTAGAAAATGCAGAGCAAAAAGACGAACTAATTGTATATTTAGCACACGACATAAAAACGCCTTTAACTTCTATGATAGGATATTTATCATTTTTAGACGAAGCAGAAGATATGCCAAAAGAACAAAGAAAGAAATATACAAGTACAGCCCTTGATAAATCATATAGGTTAGAAGAACTGATCAATGAACTATTTGAAATAGCAAGATTTAACTCTGAAAAAATTGTTTTAGAAAAAGAAGAAATAAACTTAAGTCTAATGTTAGAGCAAATAGTAGATGACTTTTATCCAATATTAAAAGAACTTAATAAAAATGTAATTATAGATAAAAAAGACACTATTACAGTATTTGCAGATTCGGACAAGTTAAGCAGAGTATTTAGCAATCTTGTAAAAAATGCAATTAGTTATAGTAAAGAAAATAGCGATATAAAGATAAATTTATATAAAGAAAATAATAATGCAGTAATAGAGTTTATAAATAAAGGAAAAGAAATACCAAAAGAAAAATTGAATAAAATTTTTGAAAAATTTTATAGATTAGATTCAGCAAGAAACTCTAAAACTGGTGGAAGTGGACTAGGTCTTGCTATTTCTAAAAAAATTGTAGAATTGCACAGAGGAGAAATTGTCGCTAAAAGTAATAGAAATGAAACTACTTTTACAGTAAAATTACCAATAGATTAAAGTTAAGATTATTTTAAGGTTTTTATAAGTAAAAATTAAAGAACAATCAAAAATAAGTCAGTATAATTTATTTGTATTGATTAAAGATTATTCTTTTTTAATACGAAATTATATAAATGGAGGAATTTATATTATGAAAAAAACAAATAATCTTAAATTTAATAATTTTTTGAAAGTATTTATTATACTTCTTGCTATTGTAGTTTTAATAGTTATATTATGGGACAATTTTTGCAAAAATGTGGATAATTTATCACATAATTCATCTAATTATTCAAGTACTAATAATACATCAAATACAAGCAATGACATAGAAAATTGGAATTTGATTTTGGTAAATAAATGGAACAAAATTCCTGACAACTATAATGTAGAATTAGTAGAAGTACCAGGAGGAGAGAAAGTAGATAAAAGGATATATGAGCCACTAATGCAAATGCTAAACGATGCAAAGGAAAGTAATTGGAACAAAGAGCCAATAGTTGTAGCGGGATACAGAACTAACGAAAAACAAACAGAACTATATGAAGAAAGAATCGAAGGATATAAAAAAGATGGATATTCAGAAAAAGAAGCAATTACAGAAGCAGAAAAATGGGTTTCTGTACCAGGTTATAGTGAACACCAAATAGGACTAGCAGTAGATATAAATGGTGCAACTTATGATTTATACTTTTGGTTACAAGAGAATAGTTATAAATATGGTTTTATATTTAGGTATCCTGGTAATAAAACAGATATTACTGGTATTTCAGAAGAAGTATGGCATTATAGATATGTTGGAAAAGAAGTAGCAAAAGAAATTTATGATAAAGGAATTTGTTTAGAGGAATATTTGGAAAATATAAAATAAAATTATTTTAGCAAGATAAATTACAATAAATAGAGTAGGTAATAAAGTTGAAATTATCTACTCTTTATTATATAATGATAACAAAAGATAGTAATTTGTCTCGCAGGTTGCAAATTTTAATTTTAAATAGAATGAGTAAATAAATGTATAGGATTTAGAGTGAGTATATTATTTTTGATATACTCATTTTTAATTAAAATAAAGTAAAATTTATTATAGACTTTTATTAATTATGTAAAACACTCAAAATGTTGTATAATATAGTTGTAGTTTTATATTGCGATATTTTAAAGTATAGGGAGGTAATTTATTTGAGAGAGTTATTTGTAAAAAAAGTAATTGATAGGACTGAAAACTTTTTAGACAATAACCAAAGAAAAATGTTAAAAGAAATACTAACAGAAATATGTTTAAATTACCAAATAGAAATATTAGAGCAAAGCCAAAGAGAAGCAATACAACACAATAATGAAGAATTATTAAATAAATTTATTTCTTCAAAAGAAATTGAAGGATGTTCAACAAGAACTTTAAATTACTACAAGGATAATATAACTAAAATGTTAAAAAAAATAAACTTACCAATTGAAGAAATTACCACAGAAATTCTAAGAGAATATTTAGCTGATTACAAAAATAATTCTAAGGCAGGGATGGTTACAATAGATAATATAAGAAGAACATTATCAAGTTTCTTTGCTTGGTTAGAAAATGAAGATTATATTGTAAAAAGTCCTGTTAGAAGAATACACAAAGTAAAGACCACTAAAAGAGTTAAAGAAACTTTAACTGATGAAAATTTAGAAAAATTAAGAGATACTTGTTCAAATGTAAGAGATTTAGCAATATTAGAACTATTAATATCTACTGGTATGAGAGTAGGAGAACTAACTAAATTAAATATTTCTGATATGGATTTTAAAGAAAGAAGTTGTATAGTTTTAGGAAAAGGAAATACAGAAAGAGAAGTATATTTTAGTGCCAAAAGTAAAATGTACATAGAAAAATATTTGGAGACTAGAACAGATGATAATGAAGCATTGTTTGTATCGTTAATAAAACCATATAATAGATTAGGAATATCAGGAATTGAAATTATTATTAGAAATTTAGGAAAAGAAGCAAATATAAATAAAGTACATCCACATAAGTTTAGAAGAACAATGGCTACTATGGCTATTGATAAAGGTATGCCAATAGAACAAGTACAAAAATTATTAGGACATATAAAAATAGATACAACTATGGAATATGCTATGGTAAATCAAAATAATGTAAAAAATTCACATAGAAAATATATAACTTAAAATTTGATGAATTTTTATGAAATATGCAAGCTATACATTGCATTGATTGGCTATTTACAAAAAAAATTATTTATGCTACAATACTAACTGGAGGTAGAGAAAATGGAACATATATTAAAATTACAACCTAAATACTTCGACTATATTAATAATGGAACAAAGAGAGTAGAATTAAGATTATATGATGAAAAAAGACAAAAAATTAATATAGGAGATACTATAATTTTTCAAAAAGAACCTGAATTAGAAATTACTATGAAAGTAAAAGTTATAGGGCTATTAAGATATAATACATTTGAAGAATTATTTGAAGATTTTGATATAGAAATGTTAGCTGACAAATCAATGACAAAGCAAGAACTATTAAATGTATTAGAAGAATTTTATACACCAGAAAAACAAAAACAATATGGTGTTGTAGGAATACGTATTGAAAGAATATAATAAAAACACACTCAAAAATTCAATAGAATTTAAGAGTGTGTTTTGTTGTGCCTTGACAGATAGAGAATTATTCGGGAAGTTTTCCGTTATAAACCAGCTCGCGAGAAGAGTTGTTATAGTAGCCTTTTCTCATGGTCTGTGTCAATTCCCAATGGTACTTTTTGATGATGTGTTCAAACAATGGGATTTTATAATCCGCAATTGTGATAAGAGGCTTAGTAGTACCAAGGTACTTAAAAGCATAATCTAACATCGTTGTTGCAATATGTTTTCCGCGGTAGCCATCCACTACGAGAAAAGTACAAATTTTACTTTCAGTATCATCCTTTTTCAAAAATGCTACACCAGCTACATTATTATTAATTGCACAAATAACAACTTCGCCAGTACCATCAAATACTCTAGGAATTTCTTTTGACCAATACCACTCAAAATGTTTAGGATAATCTTTACAAATGTAATCCGTAACAGAATAAGCAGCCTGTGCAAATTTACCAAAGAGCTTATGGTTGTTGATAAGAGAGCTTAATGTGTAAATCCTCATATTGTTTGTTTGTTTCCGAAGTTCAAACACATAGACTCCCAAAGCTTCCTTCTCTTCTGGATAAATTTCCTGATACATTTCCAAAGCTTTATACTTAGTAACACCAGGAATTGCCTTAGAGGAATCTTCATTGTCGAGCATGTCTGGGAAATCTTCATAGCGAGTTACACGAACAACTTCAAACTTGATATTAGAATAGTCCTTAAAAGTGATTGTATCACCTTCTCGAACTCTTTTAATATCAGGATATCCAACTCTTACCTCAAGGGTTTTTATCCCTTTGTTGATGAGGTTGTAGTAGTCCCGTTTGATTCTCCAGTTATAGTTTTTAGCCATAACATCAACCGTCCTTTCATAAAGTATATATTCTTAAAACTGCAACATACTGTAATTTACAGTATAACTTTATTATAACATAAATGGTAAAGATTGTAAATGATTATGTACACAAAAATGTTATCAATATAAAGCATAGCGACAAACTTACAATTTTAGTTAATAATTGTAATGAATAAAAAATATTATTCCGAATTATAGATTAAAAACATACTTAGATATATTTTAGATATATTTCAATGTTAGAATAAAACTAGCATTGAAATTTTTTTTGCTGATTTTAAATTTAGGAGGTAAAGTATGTTAAAAAAAATAATTTTAATAATCTTAATTGTACTTATTTTAGGAAGTGTAATTTTCTTTTTAATTCCTAAAGAGGAAAAACAAAAGATAGGAGATGTAATATCTAGCACAACAAATGAGAGTGATGAAAAAAATAATTTATCAGATGAATTTTGTTTAGTACAAAACGGAAAGACAAATTATTATGATAAAGGATATTATTACATAGCAGATGGAGAGACCAATAGAAATATAAAATATTTTGATTATGCAACTAGAAAAGAAATTTATTTATGCAACAAGCCAAACTGTAAACATAATACTTCAGAATGTAGTTCATATTTAGATATTGCAGATATGGGAAATATATTTGTATACAATAATAATTTATATTTAGTATCTTCAAGTGGAAATGCAGGAGGAAATAGTTTGGTCATAACAGATGAAGGAATAAACGAAAGTTCAGGAGCAGAAACACCAGTTATTTATAAAATGAATTTAGATGGAACAAATAAAACAAAAGTATTTGAATGTCCATCAGGTGTTCAAATAGATACAACATATATTTTGAACGGAAATGATTTATATACATTTTTTATTAAAAGTAAAAGTATAGAAACAGGTAGTAACTCTTATACATCCGTTGAAACAGAAAGAATATTAGTAAAAATAAATTTAGAAACAGGGAAATATGACGAGCTATTTAACGGTAATAATAGAGAAATATTAGGAGTGTATAATAATAATATAGTATTGGAAGAAATAGACTACAAACAAGATCCTGAAAATTTTTTAACTGATGATACAGGCTATATTAACAACTTAAATAATTCCACAAAGGTAATAAAACTGTTTAATTTATCAAATTTAGAAGAAACAGAAATTTATAAAGATGTTTATAAAAATATGTCTGAGATAAGTTGTAACAATGGAAAAGTTTATTTTATAGGAATAAACAGTACTAAATTAGAGTGCCTAGATTTACAAACTAAGCAAAAAGAAACATTGTATGAATTGCCAAAAACAGGAGCAAGTATTCAAGGTATATATGATAATAAATTACAATATGTTTATTATTCTGGAAATACAGGAAAAGTAGATAGTGCATATTATATAGATTTAGCGACAAAAGAAAATAAAAATTTCAAATTAGTAGATGGAAATGATTATCTAGTAGAAATATTATCTGAAAATAATGATTACTATTTTGTAAAAACTGGGTATGAAATGGGAGATGAATACACTTCTTGGGCTGGAACGACTCAACAAGATATAGAAAAAACAAATTATGCTTTAATAAAAAAAGTGGATTACTGGAACTCAAAAGCTGAATATATAGATATGCAAAATACAGATTAAAAAATATTGAGAGGGAAAAATATGTTAGAGATTAGAAATTTAAGTAAAAGCTATGGTAAAAAAGTGGCTCTTAATAATATAAATTTAAAATTTGACAATGGGCTATATGGTTTGCTAGGACCGAATGGTGCAGGAAAGTCAACTCTTATGAATATTATTACAGACAATTTGAAGGCAGATAATGGAGAAATATTATGGAATGGAATGGATTATCAGAAATTAGGTGTGAAATATAGAGAAATATTAGGATATATGCCACAACAACAAGGTCTTTATAATGGTTTTACTGGAAAGAGATTCTTAAATTATATTGCAGTATTAAAAGATATACCTAAAAAAGAAATATTATTACAAATAGAAGAATCAGCTAAAAAAGTAAATTTACAAAATGAATTAGATAAAAAGATAAATATGTATTCTGGAGGAATGAAACAACGATTACTTATTGCAAGTTGCATTTTAGGTAATCCAAAACTTATCATTTTTGATGAGCCTACAGCAGGATTAGATCCTAAAGAAAGAGTAAGGGTAAAAAAACTAATGCAAGAGCTTTCTAGTAAAAGTATCGTCATAATTGCAACACATATAGTACCAGATATTGAGAATATTGCAAAGGAAATTGTAATATTAAAAGAGGGTGTTTTAATAGAAAAAAACACTCCTGAAAAGTTAATAGAAAAGTATGCACCAAATGGAGATTTAGAAGATGTTTATATGAATATTTTTGAGAATAAGGAGGAGAATAGTTTTGAAAAAAATAATTAAGTTTGAGTTCCTCAAAATATTCACAAATAAACTGTTTATATTTACCATATTAGCTCTAATTTTAGCAAATATTATTATAATTCATATCACAAATAAATTGAATGAAAATGAGATACCTAATTCTGCATATAAACTTTTAAATATGGAAATAAAAGATTTATCTGAAGAAGAAAAAGGCGATTTAATAGAAAGTGAATATGAAAAAAATTATGCTTATAATATAATTAATAATATTAAAAATTTAGAAAATAGTGAAAATGACTATATGAGAGAATACTCTGAAAGTATTAAACAAGAAAATATAAATCTTTATGAAAAATATATAGATGATTTTGAAAATGCTACATATAAATATACAGGTGATATAGGAAAAGAATTTTCTTTTTGGGAAGAAATAAAAAACGAGTATGAAGAAAGCAAAAATTATACGCAAATTGTAAAAGATATATTAGACAAAGCAGAAAACCTAGAAACAATATCCATTTTTAAAGATTCACAAGATGATTTTTCTAGTAAAAATATAAAAGATACTGCCAAAGAATATGAAAAAATGCAAAATACAGAAGTAACTTTTACACCTTCCAAAGGAATAAACACATTTACACAAATGGGAGTAACAGATATATTTGTTATTTTATTGATATTTGTAATTGCTGTAATCATTATATATGAAGAACGAGAAAAAAACTTATTGATCCTTATTAAAAGTACAAAAAATGGAAGAAGTAAGACTATTTTTTCAAAGATAATAGTAATGTTTCTTTACATTATAGCCATCTCAATAATTATGTATGGCATAAATTTTATATATTATGGAATAAGTATTGGCTATGGAAACTTGAATGCTAGTATACAGTCTATAAATACATTTATTTATTGCACATTACAAATAAATATATGGCAATATTTAGTATTATTTATAATTACAAAAATAATAATGCTTTTCATTATATCGCTAATGATACTCTTAATCTCAAGTGTTTCAAGAAATAATATATCTAGTTATATAACTCTAATTGGAATATTTGGAATAAGTTATATTTTATATATTACAATTGATCCTATATCAAATTTCAATGTATTCAGAGTTGTGAATATTATAAATCTGATAGAAGTAAATGGAATATTTAAAACATATACTAACTTAAATATATTAGGAAATATGCAAAATATATTAACTTTAAGTATATTTTTTGCTATAATATTGTTGTTAACATCAGGAACAGCAAATGTATATATTTTTAATACAAAGAAAGACCTACAAATAAGAGAAAATTATCTTTTTAAGAAATTAGGAAAAATTAAATTTTTTAAAACACATATAAACCATAGTATATTTGCAAATGAAGCATTTAAAATATTTGTAACAAACAAAGTAATAATTGTTCTTATCTTATTTGTAGTATTTCAGATATATTGCTTAAATCATATAAACAAGAATATTTCTTTTAACGAGAACATATATAAAAACTATATGACATCACTAGAAGGAGAACTTACAGTAGATAAGGAAAAATTTATTCAAGCAGAAGAAGAAAAATATGAACAAGCACAAATATCAATAACAAATATAGATAAAAAAGTAATGAATGGAGAAATCACACAAGAAGAAGCAGAAAGATATAAAGAGCCTTACAATCAAATACTTTCTACACAAGAAGTATTTTTAAAGGTATATAATCAATATCAATATATTAAAAACAACCCAAAAGCTGAATTTGTTTATGATACTGGGTATAAAGATTTACTAAGAGTAAATAAAAACTCGTTTTTAGAGAGTGATATTTATATAATAATGGTTAGTATTATGTGCTTTACAGGAATATTCATAATGGAATATAGAACTGGAATGATTAAAATATTGAATACCACACCAAAAGGGAAAAAATATACAGCGAAAAATAAAATAAAGGTATGCTTGTTAGCAAGTTTAATTATATTTGCTATTAGCATTGTTCCAGAAATAATAAAAATTGGAGAAATATACGGATTTAGTAACGTTACAGCTAGTATAACAAGTATGTCTGAATTTTCAAATCTGCCAACCACTATAAGTATTTTGGAGTATATAGTAATAATGTATATGATTAGATTTATTGTATTTGACAGTATTATATTATTTATATTATGGATTTCTTTTAAACTTAAAAATACAACCTATACTATTTTAGCAACAAGTAGCATATTACTGATTCCAATAATATTAACACAACTTAAATTTGAGTTTGCAAATGTAATAAGTGTAAGTCAAATGCTAAATGTAAGCAAAATATTACTTTCAGGTCAGAATTTATATTGGTTATATTTAATAATTCCAATTGTATTAGGAGGATGTTTTTATAAGAGTTTATGTAAGAATTTTGGTAAATGAGAGGTTTAGCTATGAATAAAATTTTGGTAGTAGAAGATGAATTTCCAATAGTAGATTTAATAAAAATTGCATTAAGTCATAATGGATATAAAGTTGACTATGCGTTAGACGGAGAGAATGGAGCAAATTTAATAGAAACAGGTAGGTATGATTTAGTTTTGTTGGATATAATGCTACCAAAATTTAATGGCTATGAACTATTAGAATATGCAAAAACAATGGAAACACCAGTTATATTTATAACTGCAAAAGGACAATTAAAAGATAAGGTAAAAGGTTTAAGTTTAGGAGCAGATGACTATATAGTAAAACCATTTGAAATTGATGAGCTACTAGCAAGAGTAGAAGCAGTAATTAGAAGATGTCATAAAAAAGTAAATATAGCAGATATTGAAATAAATTTAGAAAGCAGAAATGTAAAGAAGGGTGGAAAAGAAGTAAAACTAACACCTAAAGAATTTGACTTATTTATATATTTATATGAAAATCAGAATAAAGCATTAAAAAGAGAAAATATCTATGAAAGAGTATGGGGAGATGAAGAATTAGATACAACAACACTTACATTACACATACAAAGGATAAGAAAGAAATTAGATTTAAAGGACAGAATTAAAACGATTCATGGAGTTGGTTATATTTTTAATGGAGAGGAAACGGAAAAGTAGGATGAAGTTTACACTAAAAATTATACTATCTGTTATGGCAATTATTTCAATAATATTTTCTATTGCAGGAATGGCAATAATAAATAGCAATTTTGAACATTCGTTTGAGCAAACATTAAGCCAAAATATAGATTCTTATAAATTAGAAAGATATGGCTTAAAGAATAATATAGATAGTAAAATTGATGAAAATGGGGAAATATCAAAAACGGAAGTTAATAGCTATGCACGAAATTTAAATTCATATCTTGAAAATTCAAGAAAATTTTGTATTTATATAGAAGATGAAGAAGTATATTCTAATATGGAAATAGATAATACAACTTTTGAAAAATTAAAAAATGCTGAAAATATAACATATATTATAGATGATATTGAAAGTAATAAATATATGTTTATATCCTCGAAATTAGACATCAATGATACTAAAATAATATTGATTAGCAGGTATGATATAACAAATGTTTTTACAGAAAGAAATAGACAATTAACCTACTTTTATGAAATTGATATAGCAGTTATTTTGATATCGGCAATATCTATATGTATCTTATCTATATTACTAACTAGACCTATTATAAAATTAAATGAAACTAGCAAAAAAATAGCAAAAGGGCAATATAATGAAAGAATTAAATTAAAATCAAATGATGAAATAGGAGAACTTGCTAAAAGTTTTAACATGATGATTGAAACAATTGAAAAGAAAATAGATGATTTGAATCTTTCTATAAAGCAAAGAGAAGAATTTATAACTAATTTTACGCATGAATTAAAAAATCCTATGACATCTATTATAGGCTATGCTGATATTTTAAAAAGTGGAAAATATGATGATGAAACAAATATAAAATCTGCCACCTATATTTTTAATGAGGCAAAAAGATTAGAAAAATTATCTCATAAGCTAATGGATTTAATGGGATTATCAAAAGAAAATATTAACATAGAAAAAGTAGATATAAACAGTTTTATGAATGAGCTATATAATACTACAAAAGATGAGTTGGGTAATATTAGACTTCAATTAGATGTAGAAAAAAGTTATGTGTTGGCTGATAAAGTATTACTAGAAGATTGCTTAAGAAATTTGATAGATAATAGTAAAAAAGCAAATCCAAAAGATTATTTGATTAAAATAATAGGTAAAAGGGAAAAAGGAAAATATAAGGTATCTGTTATAGATAGTGGTTGTGGAATTCCAGAAGAAGAAATACCAAGAATTACAGAAAGCTTTTACATGGTAGATAAAGCGAGAGCAAGAAACAATGGAAGAAATGGAATTGGTCTTTCTATATGTGAAAAAATAGCTGAACTCCATAAGAGTCAACTAATTATTGAAAGTAAATTAGGTAAAGGAACAAAGGTAAGTATGTATCTGGAGGTGGCAAATGACGAAGTTTAAAAATGTATTAACATATTTCATTCTTTTACTTATTATTATAATTTCATTTATTGTACCATTAGTGATGATAAGACTTCAAGAAAATAAATTATTAGCAAAAGATTATACTATAAATTCTAATATTCAAAATGTAGATGAAAATAATATTCAAGCAGAACTAATTAAAACAATCTATAGTATATACAATAATGTTCAATACAATGTAAGTGTTTCAGACTATTTTATGGATGCAGAAAAACTGATAAACATAGAAAATAATAATGTTGTTATAGAAGATGAATCAAATATTTTAAATAAAGTTGATGAGTTAGTAAAAAGGAATATTATAAAACAAGAATTTTATGAACAATTTTCTAAAGGTTATGTTATTTATAGAGTATGGGACTATGATAGTGGATTTATACAATACTCTAAAATAAATATTTATACTAATGATGATTATGAAAATGCAATAGCAAGTTTTGAGATAGAAAATGAAACAAATAAAATTATAAATTTTACGGTAAAAAAAGAATATATAACAAATAATGAGGAAACATTACAAGAGTATATAAAATATTTAAAATTAGATAATTCTATAGATGATTGGATATACGAAGATAATAGTTTAAAATCAAGAATTGCAGGCATAACAATAAAAATGAATAATGATGGAGAGTTTATTGCTATAAACACAATTCCACAATATTAAAAAATATCACATTATATTTGCAATGTAAAATTATTTTGTGCTATTATAATAATGTGAGAGATAAATTACAATTTCTATGCACAATATTTATAGATGTTAGAACTAATCTCTATTTCTATAGCGAAATATAATAAATGCAGATGTAAAAAGAAGTATAAATAAATATATTAAGAAAATATTAAAGGAATCTTTATTTTTTCATAATTAGAATTGAAAATAAAAGTTTTAAGTGACATTATTTAAATGTAAATTTATACGACAATTTATTTGTCGAGAAGGAGGTTTATTATTGATTTAAAAAAATTATTTGGATATGAGGGGAAAACAGTAGTTATTACAGGCTCTGCTTCAGGAATGAGAAAGCAGCTACGGAACTATTATTAGAATTAGGAGCAAATGTATATGCAATAGATATTAATAAAATAGATTTACCTGTAACAAAGGCTTTTCAAGCGGATATGAGCCAAAAAGAAGAAATAGATAGAGTAATAGAAGAATTGCCAGAAAAGATTGATGCATTATTCTTATGTCATGGTATTGCAGCTTTCCCTGGCAAAGAGTTATTAGTACAAAAGGTAAATTTCTACAGTCAAAAATATATGACAGAAAAATTACTAGATAGAATATCAGAACATGGATCAGTTACTTATATTTCATCTGTAGGTGGATTTGGCTGGCAACAAGTTTATAGTAAAGCAGTGGAACTTATTAATTTACCTACTTGGGAAGATGCGATGGATTGGTATGACAAACATCCTGATTTAATCAAGAGTGCTTATGTTTTTGCAAAACAATGCTTAGAGTCATATGTAACTTATAAATGTATGTCATCTGAATTTATAAATAAGAGAATAAGAATAAATGCAATTAATCCAGGAGATACAACAACAGGATTAACAGAAGATTTCAATAAGTCAACAAGTCCAAATGGAGATGCAAAAGAAGGTGAAGAGATGATTTCAAACATTTTCTTAAAGAGTTGGAATGGATACCCAGCAGAGCCAAAAGACATGGGATACCCAATGGTTGTAATAGGTAGTGATATTTGTTCTTATATGTAAGGACAATTAATTTATATAGATTATGGTTTAACATCTTCTTGGAGAAGTGGAGCATTGTTACAAGCAAATAATAAGTCAATTGAAGAACTTTCAGCAGATGCAAGTAAATAGGAGTTAACATAGAGAGTAGTTAATTACTCTCATTTTTTTTTATTTGTTGTTGACAAATTCTAAAACAAAGAGTATACTAATATACTAGTACGGTATAGTAGTATACAAAGAAGGGAGTAATAATATGAAACAAGAACAAATTCTAAAAGCCGCAAAAGAACTATTTACAAAATATGGTTTTAAAAAAGTGTCAATGGATGAAATCGCAAGTGAAACAGGAGTTACTAAAAAAACAGTCTATAGTTACTTTAGTAGCAAAGAGGAACTTTTAAAAGATGTTATAAAGGAAGAACTGCAGAATATTAGAAAAATTATAGATAAGGCTGAAAAACAAAGTAATGATTTTTTTGTTAACATTCAAAGTGTAATTTGTAGTGTAATTAGATATAAAAATGAAAGTGATTTTTTTAAGATGCTTATTAAAGAATCTGAAATGTTTAATAATGAAAAGCTAAAAGATAATTTAAAGATCATTGATAGTGAAATAAAGGATTACATAAAAAGCAAAGTAGAAAAAGCTGTAAATAATAAAGAAATTGTCGTAAAAGATGTTAATATTATTACTTTTCTTATATACAAAATGTACATAGCATTAATAATAGATTGGAATGAAGATAATGCTAAATTAGATGAAAAGGATATTGCAGATAACGTCCTTCAAATTTTAAAATATGGTATTAAAAGAAAGGAAGTAGAATAAAATGCAAAACAAAAAATTTTTTAAAACAATAATTTTTATTGTGGTTTTGTGTATACCATTAATTTATAGTTTCTTTTATTTAAAGTCTTATTGGGATCCATATGGAAATTTAACAGATTTAAAGGTGGCCATTGTTAATTTAGATAAAGGTCAAGATGATACTAATCAAGGTAATGAATTAGTTAAAGAACTAAAAGATAAAGATGTTTTAGATTTATGTGTAGTTGATGAAAATCAAGCTAAACAGGGATTACAAGATGGAGAATATTATGCAACTATTACCATTCCATCAGATTTTACAGAATGTTTAAATAGTGCTAGTGAAGAGCAAAAAAAGGTTGCAACAATTACATATACTCCTAATCAACAACAAAATTATCTGGCATCTCAAATCATTAATAAAGTTGTTACTGCAACTCAAATGGAATTGCAAAGCAAAGTTGGAAAAGAAGTTGTTTCAACATTATCAGATACTTTATCTGCAGTTCCTGATAGTTTACAAGATATTTCTGATGGGGCAAACGAAATTTATGATGGTACTTCATCTTTGAATAGTGGATTACAAGATTTAAATAATGGAGTAGGAGAGCTTAATAGCAAATATAGCGAATTTAACAAAGGTGTAGAAAATGCATATAAAGGTAGTGAAAGTTTAAATTCTGGAATTGGGCAAGTTAATAATGGAATTGATAGTTTATCAAGTGGTACTTCAACTTTAAATAATGCATTAGATCAAATTAATACTGGTGTTGATAGTGTTGCAAAAAATGGTGGAGATAAAATAAATCAATTAACACAAGGAATAGATACTTTAAATAATGGTGCACAGACTTTGAATGTAGGAGTAAATTCATATATTGACGGAGCAAAATCTTTGAGTGATGGTATTCAAAGTTATGTAGTAAGTGTAAGTACAATAGATAAAAATGAAAGTGCGATTTTACAGTCTATTATTGACTATGATACGGTTATTAATTCTAAAGAGGTTACAAATCCAACCATTAGAACTTTAGCAGAAAATGCAAAACAAATTTTAAATGTTAAAAATAAATCTAACATAGATGCAAAAGGGCAGGCACTTGTTCAAGGAACACAAGATTTAAGTAAAAATTCAGATCAATTAAAAGCAGGTGCTAAAGCAGTTTCTGATGGTACTTCAACGTTAAAAAATAGTACTTCAGAAATGAATGAATTAATTAAGAATATTGCAACTTTAAAAGATGGATTATTTGCAGTAAAACAAGGAACTGAAACTTTATCTAATGGTGTATCTACTTTGAAAAATGGAACAAATCAAGTACTAAATGGATCACAATCCTTAGAGCAAGGGCTTCAAACTTTGAGTAGTAGTTCTGGAAATGTAAAAGAAGCTTTAAATCAATTAGATGAGGGAAGTAAATCAGCTGTTGATGGAAGTAAGAGACTTTCAGATGGTGTAAAAACGTTTAAGACCGAAATTAATAATGGATTAGAAAAATCAAAAGTTGAATTATCAAAATTAAATGGTTTAAATGATTTTGTTTCTGAACCAGTTGTTATTAATGAAGAGCCTTATGGAGAGGTTGATTCATATGGTATTGCATTTACTCCATTGTTTTTATCTATAGGATTGTGGGTTGGAGCATTAATGTGTTATGTTGTTTTATATTATGATCAAAAACATAGATTTGGAAAATTTGATTATACTTATAAAAATAAATTAGCTCAAAACTTATTATATATTGCAATTGGCATTGTAGAAGGTATTGTCACTGGATTGTTATTAAAATTGGGATTAGAATTTAATGTTGCTAATATGGGAATATATATAGCAGAATGTGCAATTGTTGGAGCTATATTTATGACTATTATACAATTTTTAATTAGAAATTTTGGAGATATTGGTAAATTTTTAGCTTTAATTATATTAGTATTACAATTGGCTGCATCTGGTGGTACTTTCCCAGTTGAAACTATTGATAAAGGGTTTAGATTTTTAAATCCATTACTACCTATGACATATAGTATTAAAATATTTAAAGAGTGTCTTGTTCAAACAAGTAATAACTTTATAGGAAAAAATACATTAATACTTGTATTAATCGGTTTAGCACTAGGAACAATTACTTTAATAGTTGAAATAGTAAAACATAAGGGAAATTCTAAAAAAGAAATTGAAAACAATAATGAAAAAGTAACAGGAGCCTAAGTAATTATCCCCCAGCTAAGCTGGGGGATAATTACTGTATAATAACGAAAATAGAAAAACTATAATATAGTTTTTTCAAATTTTGTTGGTTTCAAAGACAAAAAAATGATTGTGTGATATAATTCAATAGAAGACAATTTATCTAAACAATTAAAATTCATATTTTTACAACAAGACGACAATTAAATAGATGGTAAAAAAATCAATCTAATAGAAAAATAGATTGTTAAATTATAAGGAGATTATTATGGCAAATATAATTGATTATGTTGAATGGAGAGGAGATTTAAACTTAAATAAAACGGAGTTTAATGAAATAGATAGTTTAATATTAAATAGATTTTCGTATTTTCCGTTAGATAATCTAATAAACAAAAATGAAATGGTATCAATAAAAGAATTAAGTGAAAGATTTAAAAAAGCAGATAAAAAGCAAATGAGAATTCTTTGGAAGGATGATGCAGATTTATTTCCAATAATGGGCAATAGTAAAAGGTTTGGTGAAATGTTAGCTTTAGAATACATAAATAAAATAGATCCAGAACAAGAAAAACAATTTTCTGCTATTACAGTAATTTTACCTGATGATACACTTTATATTTCATATAGAGGAACTGACAATACATTAATTGGTTGGAAAGAAGATTTCAATATAAGCTTTAAAAGCCACATTGCATCACAAATTTCTGCAAAAAAGTATTTGGAAAATATTGCAAAAAAATATCCATATAAAAAAATAAGAATAGGAGGCCATTCAAAAGGAGGAAATTTAGCAGTTTATGCTTCTGTTTTTGTTGATTCTGAAATACAAAAAAGAATTATTAATGTTTATAATAATGATGGTCCAGGTTTTCATGAAGATATAATAAATACTGAAGAATATAAGAGAGTAATTAATAAAGTAACAACATATATTCCACAAGATTCAATATTTGGAATGTTATTAAATCATGAGGAAAAATATACGATAGTTCAAAGTAATGAAAAAGGGTTAATGGAACATGATGCATATTCTTGGCAAGTATTAGGAAAAAAATTTGTTGTATTAAAGGAAGTTACAAATGAAAGTAAATTTATAGATAAGACAATTAAGAATTGGTTGAAAGATTTAGATATGGATACAAGGCAACAGGTGATAGACATTGTTTTTGAAATTCTTAATTCTACAAATTCAAAGACAATACAAGATTTAAAATTTTCATTAGTAAAAAATGCAAGAATAATTTTATCTTCATATAAGCAAATAACCCCTGAGAATAAAAAAATGATAGAAGCTACAGTAACTGCACTTCTTGGAATAGTTAAAGAAAATGTTAAAGCAGAATATAAAAAATTCAAAATTTTAAGTAAATAACAAATTACAAGTTGTAAAGAAAATCAAATTAATATCAATTTAAATAAATTAAAATTAAAAAAGGAGGAAATTTTATTTGAATAATAGCTTGGATTTAAATTTTAATGAGATAGTCAATATGATAGAAACAAGAAGAAATAATGCTTACAAAAAAGTTAATGAAGAATTAATTTCTTTATACTGGGACTTTGGAAAATATATCAGTGAAAAAGTTAATGATAACAATTGGGGAGATAAAATCGTAGACAAATTAGCGGAATTTATGAAAAGAGAATACCCAACTATGAAAGGATTTAATCGAGCCGGTATTTATAGAATGAAACAATTTTATGAAACATATAAAGATAATGAAATTGTCGCTCCACTGGTGAGACAAATTAGTTGGACTAATAATATATTGATATTAGGTGCTACAAAAACAATAGAAGAAAAAGAATTTTATATAAAAATGTGCATAAAAAATAATTATTCAAAAAGAGAATTAGATAGACAAATAGGAAGCGGATATTATCAAAGATATATGCTCTCAGATGGTAAAGCAAATGAAAGTTTAGCAAAAGTTGAAGGTGATGAAGATTATCCTAACACAAGAATATTAGATACATATAGTTTGGAATTTTTAGACTTGCCAAACCAATATTCAGAAAAAGATTTAAAAAAAGCAATAATTTCTAATATGAAAGATTTTATATTAGAGATAGGAAAAGATTTTACCTATGTTGGGGAAGAATATAGAGTACAAGTTGGAAATGAAGACTTTTATATTGATTTACTATTTTATAATAGAGCATTGAGTTGCTTAGTAGCATTTGAATTAAAAATAGATAAATTTCGTCCTGAATTTATTTCAAAAATGGATTTTTATTTAGAAGCATTGGACCGACAAGAGAAAAAAGAAAATGAAAACCCAAGTGTTGGTGTAATATTGTGTGCAAGTAAAGATGAGCAAGTGGTTGAATATGCAATGAGTAGGAGCATGTCGCCTACTATGGTCTCTCAATATACTTTAAAATTAATTGATAAAAAGATATTAGAAGAAAAACTTAAAGAAATTAATGATATTGTAGAAGAAAATAATAATAAGGAGTAGAAAAATAAGCAAGTTATATATTATAACCGCAAAAACGGATAAAACATTATATATGAAGGAAAACATGAAATTTTGAAATACTCATAAATATGTGGCTTTACTCCATTATAATAGACTCAAAATGTAGTGATATCAAGTACTTTAAGGAGTAATGTCATGGTACGCAAATTTTGACAGTTAAATAGGAAAAGTTCTGAGGAAGATAGATATAGCAAAAAGATTGAGAAGGATAAATTAAAAAGGTGAAGAATATGGAATATATGTTAAAAGAAGTAAGTGTAAAGATTGCACAAGAGAAAATAGCACAAGAAGTAGGGAAACTTACTATGGAATATGAAAGAACGCATAATCAGAAGATAAAAATTAAATTACAAGAATTAATTTCAGATAGAGACGAGCTCTATAAAGAGAATGAAGAGATTATAAAGAAATATGTAGGAGATATTACAAAATGGACCAAAAAGAATTAATAGAATTACAAGCCAAATATAAACTTACAGAAGAAGAATATAAGCAATATTATCATGCTGTTAATATGTTTTTTACAGCTGGAAAGCAATCAGAAGAAAAACCTAAACTAGTTTTTGTAGCAGGACAAGCAGGAGCTGGAAAGTCTAGATTAATACCTGTTGTGAATAAAAAGTTAAACTATAATGCTGTAGTTATAGATTATGATGTAATAAGATCAATGCATCCAAAATTTGAATTAGCTAGTATAGAAAATAAAGAAGATTTGCATTTGGCACTATTACCAGATGCAGATAGAGCAAGCCAAGAGATAAGAGATTATTGCAGAGAAACTAAATTAAATCTGATTTATGAGGGAACGATGAGAGCAACTGATGGATTCTTAAAAATGGCAAGAGAATACAAAATGTCAGGGTACGAAATAGATTTAGAGTTAATGTCTGTTCCAAAATTCGAGAGTTATACATCTACTTTTTTAAGATATGCAATGCAATTAGAAAGTGATGCTAATCCAAGGTGGGTACCTAAAAGTGTTCATGATTCTTCATATGATAATTTTATCGTTACGTTGCAAAGATTCGAGAGTGAAGGATTATTCGAATATGCAACTGTATATAAAAGAGGAGAACAAGATCCAGAGCCATTTTACAGTATTCCACAAGTGCCAAATGAAATTCAAATTGGTATACCTATGCATAATTTTACAGGATTTAAAAATCCAAGTGAAGCTGTAATATATGGAAGGAAAAAATTTAAAGATGAAGCCTTAAAGAAATTTAGTTCAGAATATCAAATTATATATAATATATTTTCGGAATATGAACCAGAATTGATGCCATATGTTGAAGAACTTCAAGCAATGTATGTAGAAGAAAGCGCAGGGCATGATAAAAAAGAAATAGAAGGAGAAGATAGAGATGATTGATTTGCATATGCATTCTACTAATTCAGATGGAACTGATTCTGTAATAGATTTATTAAAAAAAGCAGAAGAAAAGAATTTAGACTATATTTCAATCACAGACCATGATACCTGTAATGGATATGAGGAATTAGAAAAAATAGATATAAAAGAATATTACCATGGCAAGATAATTCCAGGAATCGAGATAAAATGCAGCTATGGAAAAAATTTAATCGAAGTATTAGGGTATAATATAGATGTAAATAAAATGAAGGCATGGACAAAAGAATTTTATAAAGATAAATCTAGAGAAAAATTACAAACAAAGTACTTTAATATCCAGTATGAAAAAGCAATAGAAATGGGGCTTATTATGAGCTCAAAGGAAGAAATTAAATGGAATCCAAAGAATGATTGGGGAAGTGCTACAATATATAATGAAATAAAAAAACATCCAGAGAATCAAGCTAAATTACCAGAAGATTTATGGAGTGAATTTGATGTGTTTTCTAAGAAATATTGTGGCGACGAAAATTATCCAATGTATATTGATAAAACACCAGATTATCCAAGCACAGCAGAGGCTGTTAGGGCTATTAAAGAATGTGGAGGCTTAGCTTTTTTACCACATTTGTTTATATATAAATGGGCAAAAGACAAGTATAAATTAATAGATGATATTTTGACAAAGTATGATATTGATGGGATTGAATGTATGCATAGTACATTTACAGCAGAACAAATTGAATATCTTGTAGACTTATGTAATAAGAGAAAGTATTTTAAAAGTGGTGGTAGCGACTATCATGGTAAAAATAAACCTAATATCGATATGGGCTGTGGAAAAGGAAATTTGAAGATACCAAATGAATGGGTAGAAGAATGGATAGACATACAATAAAAGAATAGCAAAAGATAAATTAAAATAAAAGGTGAAAGTTATGATTATACAAAATAAGGATAGGAGTACTAATCCAAGAAAGCAATATAAAGCAGATAAGCAAGCGATTAATTCAGAAATAAAATCACATACGATATGTTTAAATCATGCAATTGAAGATTTAAACCGAGCACGAGCAACTTATGGCTTTAATTCTAACGAATATAAGTCAGCTTTTATACAAACAGAAAGATGGAGATATTGTATAGAAGAAAATAGTTTAGCTTTAAAGTTTGTTAGACCAAACAAGCAGAAAGATATAGAATATAGAATTAATCAGTATAATGAATTTACAAGAAAACTGCAGACAGTTATTTCTAAGAATTTAGACTTAAGATTTCATGGAACACCAATTTATTTTGCAGAACAAATTATAAAAACAAAAACTATAACTTCTACTGCAGATAGATATAATGGATATAGGAATTCTACAGATAGATATGGTGAATTTTCTGCTTCATCAATTCAAACATTGGGAGAGACCATTAAATTTTTTTCAGATATACAAGCATATCAACGTTCATTACCTTGTGGATGCGTATTTGCGTTATTTCCTAAAGGACCAGAAGATAATGAATTTCCAAATTTGATGAAAACTGTAGATCTTAGCCAGAATCCAGAGCAATTATATGGAATATTTACGACTCCAGAAAATATAGATAGGGTTAGTATATGGATGCAAGAGGCTGGATTAGATGTAAGTAAAGTATATACATTCGAGTCTTTTCTAGAGCAAGTACAAGAGACATCTAGGTTGATTGATGGCGAAGAAGTTCAGGCTACAGACCCAATATATAGTGAAGCAAATAATTTTGGGATTGAAGAAATGGAAAAATTATCATATGGAAGGCAAACTGGACGTTTAGTACAACTTCAGTTAAAATTAAAAAATATTTTTTCTAGAGATATAGAAAAAAAGGAAGAAAGAAAAGATGGAGCAAGTAGAGATTAGTAATGCACAAAAGATGTATTGGGTATAGATTATAAGAAAAATAAAAGTTGTTACATAAATAATTGATGAAACATACAATATAGAAACTATATACATATAAGTATATAGTTTTTTAATATGTTTATATGAGGAGTGAGATTATGAGAGGTATAAAGGTTATAGGGAACACTCCAATGATAAAAATTAATTATGAATTTAAAAATAAGCCCAAATACATATATGCTAAATTAGAATATTATAATCTAACCGGAAGTATAAAAGATAGGGTTGCATTTTATATAATAAACAATGCTAAAAAACGAGGAAAACTAAAAGAAAATATGCCAATAATAGAAGCAACAAGTGGCAATACAGGAATTTCATTGGCTGCATTAGGAAAAAAATATAAACACAAGGTATATATTTTTATGCCTGATTGGGCAAGTAAAGAAAGAATAAATCTAATGAAAGAATATGGAAATGATGATGATTCAATAAATATGACTAAAAAATTGGCAAATGAATTAGGAGTGGGAGTTGGGATTTCCTCAGAAGCAAATTTAATAGGAAGTATTTTATTAAATGAAAAAATAGATAAGCCAGTAGTTACTATATTTGCAGATGATAATAAAAAGTATTTTTCTACGGATTTGTTTAAAGAAGTTAGACCAAAAGATGAATGGATTTCTAGTAAGATAAAATTAATTGATTATAATATTATATAAAAAAGAAAACCCCGCAGGGTCAACTAAGTAAAATTATTTTAGTAAATTGACTCCGCGAGGAAAAGTGTTTTAATTTACAAAGTAATCGGAGAAATCTTGTACGTTCTGCAGCCACAGATTTCGTCGCACTTTGTAACGTTAGCCAGTGCAAACATGCAGTGACTATCGAAGAAATGGGCATATTTGCTAGGAAAATGACTAGACAAATACAATGACAAGTCTGTTTCGATATGGTATCCTGCTAGAAAGTCATAGTCTTTAGATTTTTCTTTGCAAGATGTCATTTTGCAGGTATCAATTTGCAAAGAATCTTGAATCCCTGCCCGCTTTAAAGCGTCGACCAAAATCTCGCTAACTCTGTTTAATGTGTCTGTAGTCTCCCGATTAAAGTCATTGTGAATTAAAAGTACTTTTTTCATAAAATTACCTCCTTGATGTTAAAAGGGAAATACCCTTTTTTATACTTAAAATGTTTCTTGGTCAACTTTAATTATACCATATTTTGTAAATGAAAACAATATTTTACAAAAATTAGCACTAGAGAGCAAAAACAATTATTTGCTAAACTTAAAAAAACTTTGTATAATCTAGATGTAATAAATCGAGGAATTATGAAAAGAAGTGAATTTTGGAGGAGAAAATGGCACTATTAGAAGTAGAAAATTTAACACATTCGTTTGGAGAAAAATTATTATATAAAGACTCTTCTTTCGAGCTATATAAAGGCGAACACATGGGGATTGTAGGTCAAAATGGAGCAGGAAAAAGTACTTTAATAAAAATATTATTAGGAGAAATTTTACCAGATAAAGGAACAGTAAGATGGCAAAATGGCATTACCATAGGAAATCTAGACCAATATGCAATAGTAGAAGAAGAACAAACAATTTTTGATTATTTAAGAACAGCATTTAAAGACTTATATAAATTAGAAGAAGAATTAAATAAATTATATGAGGAAATGGCAGAAAATTATAATGAAGCTATTTTAAACAAAGTTTCTAAATATCAAGAAGAATTAGAAGAAAGAAATTTTTATGCGATAGATAGTACTATACAAAAAGTTGCAAGCGGGTTAGGAATAACAGCCCTTGGAATGGAAAATTGTCTAAAGAACTTAAGTGGTGGGCAAAGGGCAAAAGTAATTTTAGCAAAATTACTTTTACAAAATCCAGAGGTCTTGGTACTAGATGAGCCAACTAACTTTTTAGATAAAGAACATGTAGAGTGGCTTGCAGAATATCTACAAACTTTTAAAGGCGCATTTATAATAGTATCACATGATTTCGATTTTTTAGAGAAGGTTACAACTTGTATTTGTGATATAGAATTCAATAAAATGAAAAAATACAAAGGGACATATTCTAGTTTTTTAAAACAAAAAGAATTTTTAAGAGAAGATTATATAAGGCAATATAATTCACAGCAAAGAGAAATAAAAAGATTAGAAGATTACATTGCTAAAAATAAGGTTAGAGCATCAACTGCGCAGATGGCAAAGAGTAGAGAGAAAAAGTTAGAAAAGATGGAAAAAATAGAAAAACCATCTTTTACTAGTAAACCGCATTTCCGTTTTAATTGTATCCAAAGTACTGCACAAGTAATATTAGAAGTAAATGGTTTAGAAGTAGGATATTATTATCCATTACTTCCTAAAATGAAATTTGACGTACAAAATGAGGAAAAACTAGTTATAACAGGATTTAACGGGATAGGAAAATCTACATTATTAAAAACTATTATGGGAGAAATTAAACCTATTTCTGGAAATTTTAAGTTTTCAGAAACAATTAAGAGTATAGGATATTATGAGCAAGATTTAAAATGGGAAGATCCACAGGATATTCCATTAAATATAATTTCTAGAGAATTTCCAAAATTAACACAAAAACAAGTTAGAAAACACTTAGCTGATTGTGGAATAAAAAGGGAACATGTTATGCAACCTATTTCTACGCTAAGTGGTGGGGAACAAGCAAAGGTTAAGTTATGCAAATTAATACTAAAACCTTGTAATTTATTAATATTGGACGAGCCTACCAATCACTTAGATGCGGATACAAAAGAAGAGTTACAGAAGGCATTAACAGAATTTAAAGGAACTGTTATTTTAGTTTCTCACGAAGCGAGTTTTTATAAAGATTTAGCAACTAAAGTTGTAAATATAGAAAATTTATGTATTAAAAAAATTAAATAGATAGAATTAAAGAAGGAAGGGAAGCCTTCCTTTTTGCATATAAAAAGATTATAAATAGCACTTGAATATTTTATAAAAAAATTATATGATTGTAAGGAAAATTTAAATTTAGAATTACAAAAGAATAAGGAGAAGGAATGAAACAAAGAACAAAAAGCTTAATACTATTTTTTATTTTGTTTGTAATAACTGGGGTTGTTTTTTGGAATTATGTATCAATGCACTATGCAACAGATACATATAATATAATGAATATAGGATATGAAAAATATGCAATAAATAATTCTTTAAGTGATGGAAGAATATTTATGTTTTTAATAGGAATGTTTGCAAATACAATAAATATTCCTATTAATGTTTATGTAATAACTTTAACTGTTATTGGTTTAATAATATCGTGTATAGCAGTTATAGTACTTAAAAATATGATAATGAAATTTTGCAAAAAAGAAACAAAATTACAAGAAGTTATTGCAATTTTAATATCATATTGTACAGTATTTAACTTTATGTATGTAGAAAATTTATATTTTGTAGAAGCTGCAGTTATGGGATTTAGTGTATTATTTTATATATTGGCAGTAAAACAAATTGTAGACAAAAAGAAATTATACGCACTTAAAGCAGGGCTATTAGCCATAATAGCAACTTTTTGTTATCAAGGTACAATAGGTTTATTTGCACTATATGGGGTAGTATTTTCTATAGCTAAAAATGGAAAAAATATAAAAGAAATATTAAAAGATTTTGGAGTAATAATCTTAATTACAATAATTTCGTTTGTGGCTAATTTAATTCAAATAGATATTGCAACATATCTTGCAGGAACTACTCAAAAAAGATTAAATGGAATACAAAATTTACTAGAAAATTTTATTTATGTTTTGTCTAGATTTGGTACAATGGTATTTAATACTATGTTTATAAGTAATTGTGGACTATTTCCTAATTATTTAATGATGATCTTTGTATTAATCATAACACTTATGGCAGGGATTTATGAAGTCCAGACTAAAGAAAATGGTATAGTATTTAATATAATATTTCTTTTTGCATTAACTGTTCTTATAACTTTTGCAATGTGTATTGTTAGTATTGCAAGTTATGATACAGGAAGAATTCATGTACCTGTTGGGGCCTTAATAGGAGTTATTTTTATTTATCTATTTTGTAAAACAAGCATTTTTGAAGAAGAGACAATCATTAAATATTTAATAATAACAACATTAATTGCTTATAATCTTATAACGATAGTAAATACAATATCGTTGCTATATCAACATAAACAAGTTAACGAGTTAGAAAGGAAGCAGTGTGAAGGCTTAGAAGATTACATAGAAACATATGAAAGAGAAAATAATGTAAAAATTACAGAGGCTAGATATTTTAAATTATCTAACATGAAAAAATATGGCTATTTTGAAGAAATAAAGAACGAGTCAGTTCTTACATATGATGGCGTTGCATGTACATGGTCTGCAATAGGTACAATTAATTTTTATACAGGTAGAGATTTTGCAGATAACTATCTAGAAGCATATCCAAATAAAGAATTGTTTTATGCATATGCAGCTAAAAGAAAGTTAGGATATGAAGGTAACTTCGTAATAATGGATGACATTTTGTATTTCTTAGCATATATTTAAAAATTAGGTGATGATATGAAAAAAAGGCAAAAAGATTTCTTAATCTTTTTTGGAATATTTATATTGGCAATACTAATGTATAGTAACTGGCTAACTATGCATTATGCTTCAGATACATATAATATTATGAATGTAGGATATGAAACATATGCTACAAATTGGTCTTTAAAAGATGGAAGGCTAATAATGTATCTTATTACTATGATATGTGCAAAACTTAATGTATCAATAGAAATTTATGTGATAGGAACATTATTAGGAGCACTACTAATATCTGCTGGCTGTGTTATAAAATTAAAGAATACAATTTTAAAAAATGGTGAATCAAATTTAAAGAAAGAGATATTAATTACAATTGCTTCATTTTTTACAATATTTAATTTTATGTATATAGAGAACATGTATTTTGTAGAAGCAATCGTAATGGCACTAAGTCTATTAGCATTTATATATTCTGCAGATTTTATAGTTAATAACAAAGGAATAAAAAATAAAAGTATAGCATTAATTTTAGCTATAATAGGAGTTATAGCATATCAAGGAACAGCAGGATTTCTCATTATAGTAACTTTTGTTTTTAGTTTGCTAAAAAATAAAGTAGAATTAAAAGATTCAAAGGAAAATATAAAAACAAATATAAAAACAAATATAAAAACAAATATAAAAACAAATATAAAAACAAATATAAAGCAAATTTTAATGGATGTATTTGTAGCTGGTGTATGTGCACTTATTGGGATATGTATTAATATGCTAATAGTTAATGTTATTGGAGATATAACAGGGAAGCTACAAACTAGGGTTGGTAGCATAGCTAATATATTTACAAATTTACAATATATTATTAGTAATTTTTCGGATATTTTAAAGGATAATATTGGCTTATTCCCAACCAATTTATTATATATTTTTTTGAGTGTTATATTAATATGTTCATTAGCTTATGATATTAAGACTAAGAGTAAAAATTTTTTAACAATAAAAGAAATAAGTATAATAATTGTAAGTATAATATGTGGTTTCGTAGTATCGCTAGGTACATTATCAAGTTTTTATACTGGAAGACTACATTTTTCAATAGGAAGTATGCTGGGGTTTGTTTTAATTTGTCTAATTATGGAAAATGAGGACGAAATTTTTAGAAAAATATTTGCATTAATTTTAATAATTTATAGCTTTATTACTATATATAATTGTATAATAGTTACATATGAACATAAATTAGTTAATAAATATGAACAAGAAGAAGTTCAAACAATAGAAAATTATATAAAAGATTATGAAAGCAGGGCAAATACGCGAGTAAAGAATATAGCAATATACACAATTAAAGGACAAGCAGAAAAAACATATTTCGAAAATATTTCAAGAAAGTCTGTAGTAACATATAATGCAGTTAGATGTGATTGGGCTGCAGCTGGAGTTATAAACTTTTATACAAAAAGAAATTTAGAAACAGTAAACTTGACAAAAGATTTATTAACAGAATATCTTGAGCAAGAAAACGAAGATGGTTATGGAATTGTAGATAATGCATTAGTAATAGAATGTTATATGTATTAGGAAAGAAGGTTTATTTTGGGAAAATTAGTATTAATAGATGGTAACAGTATTTTAAATAGAGCTTTTTATGGAATTATGGGAAGTAAGATGCTACAGTCAAAAGATGGAACACCAACAAATGCAGTTTATGGTTTTTTAGCAATTCTATTTAAGATATTAGAGGATATAAAACCAGAATATTTGGTAGTAGCTTTCGATTTAAAAGGACCTACAAAAAGACATGAAATGTATGATGGGTATAAAGCAAATAGAAAGGGTATGCCAGATGAACTTGCATGTCAAATGCCAATAATTAAAGAAATTTTAAGAGCAATGAAGATAGATATCGTAGAAAAGCAGGGTTATGAAGGTGACGATATATTAGGAACATTATCTGTTTATGGAGAAAAACAAGGATTAGATGTAACGATTTTATCAGGAGATAGGGATACATTTCAGCTTGCAACAGATAAAGTAACTATAAGAATACCAAGAACAAAAATGGGAAAGACAGAAGTAGAAGATTTTAATAAAGCTAAAGTAGAAGAAATTTATAATTTAGAACCAAAACAATTAATAGAAGTAAAGGGTCTTCAAGGTGATACCTCAGATAATATTCCAGGAGTTCCAGGAATAGGCGAAAAGACAGCTTTAAAACTCATTCAAGAATATAAGAATATAGAGAATCTATATAAATTATTAGAAGCAGGACAAGCCGAAGATGTTAAAGGTAAAACAAGGGAAAGAATTTTAGAAAATAAAGATTTAGCTTTTCTATCAAAAGAACTAGGTACAATAAATATAAATGCACCTATAGAAGAAAATTTAGAAGAATTTAAAGTAGAAGAATGGGATAAACCAAAAGTTTTAAAATTATTTAAAGAATTAAATTTTAACAGATATATAGAAAGATTTAATTTGGCCTCAGAAGATGAAATTGAACCAGAAGAAGTAGTAGAAAAATATGATGTAGAAGAAATAGACATAGATAAAGCTAAAGAAATAATACTAAAAACTAAGGAATTATTTTATCATTTCTCTACAAAAGAAGTAAACAAGCCAGAATATATTATAAAAAAAGAATTTGAATCAATCTCTTTTTATAACAAAGAGGAAAATAAAGCATATTTTGTAAAATTATCAGAAGACTCATATAACGCTTTAAAAGAGATTTTTGAAAACAAAGCAATCAAAAAATATGGTTATAAGACATCTGAAGATTATATTTTATTAAAACAACTTGGAATTTTACCACAAAATATAATCTATGATGCAGAAGTTGCAGTATATGATTTAGATCCGTCAAATATGAAATACAAAATGCAAGATGTAGCATATCAATATTTAGATTTCAATATGGAGGAGTATTTAAATGGCTTAGGAATAAAAAAACAAGAACAACTTAATTTGTTTGAGGAAAATGCTGATAATGATGAATATGAAAGACATTTAAATACTTTATATTGTTATTTGATTCAAAAGTTATATGAGAAAACTACAGAAGAACTAGAAAAGCTAGAAGAAACAGATTTATTTAATAATATTGAGATGCCTTTAGTAGAGGTACTTTCAGAAATGCAATATGAAGGTATACAAATAGATAAGGATGAATTAGAAGAATTTGGAGTAACTTTAAAACAAAAAATAGAAGAATTAACACAAGAAATATATACTTTAAGTGGAACAGAGTTTAATATAAATTCACCAAAACAATTAGGAGAAGTTCTATTTGAAAAATTAGAATTGCCAGTAATTAAAAAAACAAAAACAGGATATTCTACAGATGTAGATGTTTTAGAGAAACTAAAGAAAGAGCATCCTGTAATAGAAAAAATCTTAGAGTATAGAAGTTTAACTAAATTAAATTCTACTTATGTTGAAGGCTTAAAACCTTATATAAATCCTGTAACAGGAAGAATTCATTCATATTTCCATCAGACTATAACTGCAACAGGTAGAATAAGTTCTACAGAACCGAACCTTCAAAATATACCAACCAGAATAGAACTTGGTAAACAACTAAGAAGAGCATTCAAACCAAAAGAAGGGTATCTATTTATAGATGCAGATTATTCACAAATAGAGTTAAGAGTACTTGCACATATTTCTAATGACGAACATATGATAGAGGCTTTTAATAATAACGAAGATATACATAAACAAGCTGCTGCAAGCGTATTTAAAGTACCAATTAATGAAGTAACTAAAGAACAAAGAACTCATGCAAAAGCAGTTAATTTTGGAATAGTATATGGAATAAGTGATTTTGGTTTAGGAGAACAAATTGGTGTATCAAGAAAAAAGGCTAAAGAATATATAGACCAATACTTAGAAAAGTATAGTGGAATAAAACAATTTATGTCAGACATAGTAGAAGAGGCAAAAGAAAAGGGGTATGTTGAAACTTTATTTAAGAGGAGAAGATATATACCAGAGCTAAAATCTAAAAACTTTAATATAAGACAATTTGGAGCAAGAGCTGCAATGAACACTCCAATACAAGGAACAGCAGCGGATATAATGAAGATTGCAATGATAGATGTTTTTAATAAATTAAAAGAGAGAAAATTAAAGTCTAGATTAATTTTACAAATACACGATGAACTTTTAATAGAAACTAAGGAAGAGGAAAAAGAAGAAGTAAAAAATATATTAAAAACATCTATGGAAAATGCGATAAAATTAAAAGTACCATTAAGAGCAGATGTGTCTGAAGCATATAATTGGTATGATTTAAAATAATTGATAGAACTTGCATTCCAACATATTTAGGCAATAAGTAGACGAAGTTTTAATTAGCAAAGTATATACAAATAAATCTAGAAGAAAGGAGAGTATGGTATATATATCATACGGTAGAAAATGGCAAATAAATTACTAAAGATAATAGTTATATTACTATTTATATGTGCTATAATATATTTAGCATTTGGGGTGTTTGAAGTACATAAAATAATAATAAGACAAATCTATCCACAAAAGTATTCGGAATACGTAGAAAAATACGCAGAAGAATATGATATAGATTCATTATTAGTATATGCAATAATTAAGGCTGAAAGTAACTTTAAAGCAGATGTGGTTTCTAAAAGTAATGCAGTAGGTCTAATGCAACTTATGGATGCAACAGCAGAGGATACTGCAAATAAATTAGGAATGGAGTATAATAAAGAAGATTTAACAAATCCAGAAATAAATATAAAACTTGGAACTAAATATTTTTCGACACTATATGAAACATATAAGAATATTCCAATTGCATTAACCGCATATAATGCAGGTAGTGGAAATGTAGATAAGTGGTTAACAGAAGAAACAATTTCAGCAGATGGCTCAGATATAGAAAACGTACCATTTAGAGAAACTAATAATTATGTTAGAAAAATATTAAGAGATTATGAAATTTACAAAGATATTTATGCTGAAGAATAATCAGCTAGTAATAAAAAGGAGGAATTAATATGTCAATTTTAGTTACAGGAGGAGCAGGTTATATAGGTAGCCATACAGTAGTAGAGTTATTAAATGCAGATAGAGAAGTTGTTATAGTTGATGATTTTTCTAATAGTAAACCAGAGGTTTTAGATGCAATTAGACAAATTACAGGCAAAGATTTTAAGTTTTATGAATTAAATTATCTTGATAGGAAAAAATTGGACAAGGTATTTAAAGAAAATAATATTGAAGCTGTAATGAATTTTGCAGGATTTAAGGCTGTTGGTGAATCTGTTCAAAAGCCAATAGAATATTATACAAATAATATTTCTGGTACGTTAACATTATTAGATGTTATGAGAGAAAATAATGTTAAAAAATTTGTATTTAGTTCTTCTGCAACTGTATATGGCAAACCAGAAGTTATTCCTATTACAGAGGAATGTAAAACAGGAGGAACAACTAATCCATATGGTACAAGTAAATTATTCATAGAGCAAATTTTAAAAGATGTATATAAATCAGATAATACTTGGGATATAGTAATTTTAAGATATTTTAATCCAATTGGAGCACATGAAAGTGGCTTGATAGGAGAAGAACCACAAGGAATTCCAAATAATTTGATGCCATATGTCGTAAGAGTTGCAAATGGTACTTTAAAAGAATTATCTGTGTTTGGAAATGACTATGCTACTCCAGATGGAACTGGTGTAAGAGATTATATTCATGTTGTGGATTTGGCAAAAGGACATATTAATGCATTGGAAAAATTAGAAAAAGAAGGAGAGGGCTTATTTATATACAATTTAGGAACTGGAAAAGGATATAGTGTTTTAGATATAGTAAAAACATTTGAAGAGGCTACAGGAATGAAGGTTCCATATAAAATAGCACCTAGAAGAGCAGGAGATATAGATACTTGCTATTCTGACCCAACAAAAGCAAAAAATGAATTAGGCTGGGAAGCTGAAAGAGATTTAAAACAAATGTGTATAGATTCATGGAATTATATAGAAAGAAAAAAATAATTTTAGGTGAGAATGGTGGAAAATAAAGATATAGGGCAAAGCAAAAGTAATAAAATAGTATTTATATATAGAATTGTAGTATCAATTATAATGTTAGTTAGTATAATATTAGTGTATATATTAAACCATTTAGGTCAAAGTAAGGAAGTTGATGCTATGTTTAATTCTACACAAAATAATCTTTTAGAAGGGATTATAGAAGGTAATACTTACGATAATACTATTGCTACAGAACATGTTACTTCAGAAGAATCTTTGAAAAAACTTAGTGATTGGCGTTTAATGTTAGTAAATTATGAAAATGAAATGCCGAAAGATTATGTTCCACCACTTTCTAGTATAGATGAAGCTAGACAATTTGATTCCAGAGCAATAGATAGTTTAGTACAAATGATGTTAGATATGAATGCTGTCGGAATAAATCACATATGGGCACAATCTACATATAGGGATCCAGAAAAGCAGAAGCACTTAATAGAAGAAAGTATACAAGAATACTTAGAACAGGGAAAATCTATGGAAGAAGCAGAAGAATTAACTGCAAGGTCTATTGGAGAACCATATAAAAGCGAACATAATTTAGGATTAGCAGTAGATTTTAATGATGTCAATTATGCTTTCGAAAACGAAAAAGCATTTACATGGCTTATGGAAAATGCAGAAAATTATGGTTTTATATTAAGATATCCTGCAGATAAGGAAGATATAACAAAAATAAAATATGAGCCTTGGCATTGGAGATATGTAGGTCCAGAATATGCAAAAGAAATGAATGATTTAGGCTTTTGTTTAGAAGAATATATAGAATATTTAAAGAATAATTAGGGATTTGAGGACGTTCCTTCCAATAGGGATTTAGGGACGTTCCTTTTTTCCCTATTTTGTTGAAGAAGAATAATCTAACAGTTAAAAGCAGTGAGTTATCACTGCTTTTAACTTTAGAAAGAATATATTAAATAAGTCATGAAAGATTTTATAAAAATTGAATTTACATAAAATTTGAACTTTAAGCTCCGTCCCTAAAGTTCAGAAAAAAATTAAAATAGTGCTAGCACAATTTTTTATTTTATGATACAATAACAAATGTGCTAAAAAGAAAGGAGAAATAGAAGAGATGATTAAAGAACTTGCAAAATACGTCAAACAGTACAAAAAATATGCAATTTTAACACCATTTATGGTTGTTTTAGAAATTGTAATGGAGGTTGTAATACCTTATCTAATGGCAAGAATAATTGATATAGGAATTCAAAATAATGATTTGGATTATATTATAAGAATCGGAATCATGTTAGTAATTTCTGCAATTATGTCTTTAATTTTTGGTGTACTTTCTGGTAGATTTGCAGCTGTTGCATCTTCTGGATTTGCTAAAAATTTAAGACAAGGAATGTTTTATAACATTCAAAATTATTCTTTTTCTAATATAGACAAATTTTCTACATCAAGTTTAGTAACAAGATTAACAACTGATGTTACAAATGTTCAGATGGCTTTTCAAATGATAATAAGAGCATTAGTAAGAGGTCCTGTAATGATAGTATTTGCTTTAATTATGGCATTTTCTATTAATAAGGAATTATCATTGGTTTATGTTGTAACAATGGTACCTCTTGCAATATTATTGGCAGTTATTTCTATAAAAGCACATCCATATTTCGAAAAGGTATTTAAGAAATATGATGAACTAAACAGAGTAGTTGGAGAAAACTTGAATGCAATTAGAGTTGTAAAATCTTTTGCAACAGAAGATTTAGAAGAGAAAAAATTTGAGGACGTTAATTCATTAGTATATAAATTATTTAAAAAGGCTGAAAAAATAGTGTTATTTAACAGTCCACTTATGCAACTTGCAATATATGGCTGTATATTACTATTATCATGGCTTGGAGCTCAAACAATAGTAGGTGGAGGTATGCAAACAGGTCAACTTTCTAGTTTGATTACATATGCATGGCAAATTCTATCTAGCTTAATAATGCTTTCTATGGTATTAGTTATGATAATTATTTCTGAATCATCAGCAGAAAGAATTGTTGAGGTTTTAACAGAAGATCCAACAATTAAGAATAAGGAAAAAACTGTAAAAGAAATAAAAGATGGAAGTATAGAGTTTATAGATGTAGATTTCCAATATGATGATGCAAAAGCAAATGAAATGCTACCACTAGAAGATATTAACCTAAAAATAAACTCTGGAGAGGTTATTGGAATTATTGGTGGAACAGGAAGCTCTAAAACATCTTTAGTTAATTTAATTCCAAGATTATATGATGTAAAATCTGGATTTGTTAAAGTTGGTGGAGTAGATGTTAGAGATTACGACCTAGAAACTTTAAGAAATGGAGTAGCTATGGTTTTACAAAAAAATGTATTATTCTCTGGAACAATAGCAGAAAATTTAAGATGGGGAAATGAACAAGCTACAGACGAAGAATTAGTAGAAGCATGTAAATTAGCTCAGGCAGATAGCTTTATACAAGAATTACCAGACAAATACGAAACAGTATTAGATCAAGGTGGAACAAATGTATCTGGTGGACAAAAACAAAGAATTTGTATAGCAAGAGCATTACTTAAAAAACCAAAAATATTAATATTGGATGACTCTACAAGTGCTGTAGATACAAAAACAGATGCATTAATAAGAAAAGCATTTAAAGAAGATATTCCAGATACAACAAAAATTATAATTGCACAAAGAATAAGTTCAATCATAGATGCAGACAAAATAATTATAATGGATAATGGTAGAATAGATGGAATAGGTACATCTGACGAATTATTAAAAACAAACAAAATATACCAAGAAGTATATGAATCTCAAATGGGAGGAGATGATGCTAAAGATGAAAAAGAAAACTAAAAGAGCACATACATTAATGAGATTAATTAAATATGCTTTAAGTGATTATAAATTACAATTTATAATTGTATTAATTAGTATAATAATAAGTGCGGCAGCAAGTGTTATAGGAATACAATTTATTCAAACATTAATAGATGAATATATTACACCATTAATTGGAAATCAAAATCCTAATTATGCACCATTATTACAAGCAATTTTAATGATGGGATTAATATATCTTATTGGTATAATTGGTACATTTGTGTATAATAGATTAATGATTAATATAACGCATGGAACACTAAGAAAAATAAGAAAAGAAATGTTCGAACATATGCAAAAATTACCAATAGGATATTTTGATAGCCATAGCCATGGTGAGACAATGAGTACATATACAAATGATGTAGACACATTAAGACAAGCATTAAGCCAAAGTATCCCACAAGTGTTTTCTGCTTTAGTTTCTATGGCATCAGTTTTAGTTGGAATGCTTACAACTAATCTATATTTAACAGTTGTAGTATTAATAATGGTAGTTATAATGGTAATAGTTTCTAAATTTTTTGCTAAAAACAGTTCTAAATACTTTATTGCACAACAAGAGAATATCAGTAAAGTAGATGGATATATAGAAGAAATGATGAATGGTCAAAAGGTTGTAAAAGTATTCTGTTATGAAGACAGATCAAAGGAAAGATTTGATAGACTAAATGAAGAATTATTCCAAAGTACTACAAAAGCAAATTCTTATGCTAATACTTTAATGCCATGTATAGCTAATATTGGTAACTTAGGTTATGTACTAGTAGCTGTTATTGGTGGTGTATTTGCTGTTAATGGTGTATTAACAATTGGTAGTATAGCAGCATTTTTACAATATATAAAGGCATTTACAAACCCACTTGCACAAGTTTCTCAACAATTAAACTTTGTAACAATGGCATTAGCTGGTGCAGAGAGAGTGTTTAAATTAATAGATGAACCAGTAGAAGAAGATAATGGTTATGTAACATTAGTAAATGCTAAAGAAGAAAATGGAAAATTAACAGAAACTACAGAAAGAACTGGACTTTGGGCTTGGAAACATCCACACGAAGATGGAACAACAACATATACCAAATTATGTGGAAATGTGGAATTTGAAAATGTTACATTTGGTTATGTACCAGAAAAAACAATTTTGCACGATATAAGTTTAGTAGCAAAAGAAGGACAAAAAGTATCTTTTGTTGGACCAACAGGTGCTGGTAAGACAACAATTACAAACCTAATAAACCGTTTTTATGATATTAACGAAGGCAAAATTAGATATGATGGAATAAATATAAATAAAATGAAGAAAGACGATTTAAGAAAATCACTTGGAATGGTTCTTCAAGATACACATCTATTTACAGGAACAATAAAAGAAAATATTAAATATGGAAATATGGATGCAACTGATGAAGAAGTAATTGCAGCAGCAAAACTTGCAAATGCTGATAGGTTTATAAGACACTTGCCACATGCATATGATACAATGATATCTGGTGATGGAGAAGGCTTATCACAAGGACAAAGACAACTTTTAGCAATTGCAAGAGCAGCATTATATAATCCACCTGTATTAATACTAGATGAGGCAACATCAAGTATAGATACAAGAACAGAAAAAATTGTTCAAGATGGTATGGATAAACTTATGAAAGGAAGAACAGTATTTGTTATAGCACATAGACTTTCTACAATTAAAAACTCTGACTTAATAATGGTATTAGACCATGGAAATATTATAGAAAGAGGAAACCATAATGAGTTATTAGCTAAAAAGGGAATGTACTATGGATTATATACTGGTGCAATCGAAATAGAATAAAATATATAATAGGGAGAAAGGGACGTTCCTTTTTTCCCTTTTTAATATGTTTATCCAATTATAGCTCCAAACGAAATCTTGGATTTTTGCTTGGTGTGACGTCTCACAATCCCAATTGACAAATAAAGTTAATTAAGTTATTATATAAATAGACATAATGGAAATAATTTATATAAAAATAATATATGGGAGGTAAGTCGTATGGATGAAGAAAAAAATTTAGAACAAGAAATTAATGTAGCAAATGAGGTTGTTGCAACAATAGCAGGTATGGCTGTTTCTAAAATTGATGGTGTTGCTAAAATGGCAGGTGGTTTTACAGAAGGACTTAAAGCGATAAGTGGTAAAAAACAAATGTCAAGAGGTATTAAAGTAGAAGCAGATGGTGATACTGTAAAAATAGAAATAAACATTATTGTAAGATATGGCGTAAATATAAGAGAAGTAGGAAAGAACATTCAAGCTAAAGTTAAAGAAGAAGTAGAAAATATGACAGGAAATAAAGTAGAAAAAGTTGTTGTAAATGTTCAAGGAGTAAAAGTTGATGATGACGGAGAGGAAAAAATAGATAATATGGAGGAATAATATTATGGATCCAATAAAAGATTTGTTAAAAAAATCTGGTATGTCTAATATATTGATATCAATAATTTTTGGACTATTTGGAGTAATATTATGTGTTTTCCATGAAGGTGCAGTTAAATTAATTTCCTGCTTAATCGGACTATTATTTTTAATGATAGGAGTTGCAAGACTAGTAAATTATGTAAAAGGAAGAGGAAGAGGAGAACATTTGAATTTTGACTTATTCTGTGGATTAATTGCAACGCTTGCAGGAATTATAGCTATTATTTATACAGATGCAATAGGTGCTATACTAAGAATAATAGTTGGTTCTTGGATTGTATATAGTGGAATAACGAGAGCATATTTGTCACTTAAAATAAAAGGTTTTAATTCATCAATATGGATATTTAGCTTAGTGCTATCAATTTTAATGATTATATTTGGAATATACATTATGCTAAATAGTGGAGCAATCATAACATTAATTGGTTCATTAATGATTGCATATGCAATAATAGATATAATAGAAAGTTTTATTTTTATAAGAAAGTTAAAACAATTCTAGGTTTAATTTTTAAAAAATCAAACAAATAATTAAAATGAATAAAATAACATTAAAAAAAGCCTTATATATAAGGCTTTTTTTGCTTTTAAATTAATTTACAAATAAAACACAATTCGGGAATAATTTGGAAATAATTTATAGGTACAATATATCCATACTAAGAAGAAAGGAGTGATGCCATATAGAAAGTGAACTGGTAAGCACAAAAAAAGAAATTGTACAAAATAAGAAATTAACAGTAAAAAGTGACATATTTAAAGAAATAATGTCAATATATTCACTTAGCATAGAAGAAATTAATAAAATCATAAAGGAAATGGAGGTGAAATATAAGGAACTAAATTTAATAGATCATGTTAAATGTAGGATAAAAAGCCCTAAAAGTATAGTAAATAAAATGAAAAAGAAAAAATATAATTTAACATATAAAGAAATGATAAATAAAGTAAATGATATTGCTGGGATAAGAATTATTTGTCCATTTCAAGAAAATGTATATATAGTACGAGAACTATTATTAGAAAATCCTAATATAAGAATCTTAAATGAAAAAGATTATATTCAATCCCCTAAAAAAAGCGGATATTCTAGTTTACATTTGATTGTAGAAGTACCTGTAAAAACAGATATGGGAAAAATATATGTTAAAGCAGAAATACAAATAAGAACAATGGCTATGGACTTTTGGGCGAGTTTAGAACATGAATTAAAATATAAAAATAATAATGTTACTAAGGCGGCATCTAAGAGATTATTAAAAGCAGCCAAAGTAATGAAAAAGCTAGATTATGAGATGTCGGTACTAGCAAAAGAAGTACGTTAAATTCCCCTTTTATTTTATACAGATTAAAACTACCAGAGCGAAATACTTTGGTAGTTTTTTTTGAAACTATTTGTTTTTTATAAAATAATATAGTAATATATTATAGTGTATGATAAAATACAAAAAAATTCGAAAGAAAAGGAGTGTAAATTTTGGACAAGGAAGAATTAAAAGGCTTAACAGACGAGCAAATACAAGAAAGAATATCAGAAGGAAAAATTAATAAAGTAGAAGATGATAAAACTAGAACTAATTGGGAAATAATTAGAGATAATGTATGTACATTATTTAACTTATTTAACCTTTTAATAGCTATAGCATTAATTTCGGTAAAAGCATATACAAACTTAGCGTATATGTTAATAATTATAGTAAATATCATAATTGGAATTGTACAAGAAATTCATGCTAGAAATTTAGTACAAAAACTATCTGTATTAAAGGTTTCAAAAGCTTCAGTTGTTAGAAATGGAAAAGAAAAAGAAATTAATATAGATGAAATTGTATTAGAGGATGTAATAATTTTAGAGGCAGGAAAACAAATATGTGCAGATTCTGAGGTACTTGATGGAGAAGTAGAAGTAAACGAATCTTTACTTACTGGGGAATCAGACACAATATTAAAACAAAAAGGTGATAAATTATTATCAGGAAGTTATGTAGTTAGTGGAAGATGTTATTCTAAAGTAGAAAAGGTAGGAAAGGATAACTTTGCAGCACAAATTACAAGCGAAACTAAAAAATATAAAAGAGCAGAATCAGAACTTGTAAATTCAATGAAAAAAGTTACAAACTTTACAAGTTTTGTAATAATTCCAGTAGGAATAATATTATTTGTACAAGCATATTTCTTTAGAAATGTAGATATAACAAATTCAGTTGTTTCTACAGCTGCAGCTTTATTAGGAATGTTACCAAAAGGACTTATGCTTCTTATAACAATATCTTTAGCAACAGGTGTAATAAAACTTGCTAAAAAACGAGTATTAGTTCAAGATTTATATAGTGTAGAAACATTAGCCCACATAGATACTTTATGTTTGGATAAAACAGGAACAATTACAGAAGGTAGAATGAAAGTAGATGAAGTAAAAGTATATAATGAGAAATGTATGCCACATAATATGCAAACAATGATGACAGCATTTGTAAATGAGATGACAGATAATAATGCAACATTTATGGCACTTAAAGATTATTATAAAGGTGAAGATAAATTCGAAATAGCAGATAGAATGGCATTTTCTTCAGAAAGAAAATGGAGTTCTATAAGTTTTAAAAAGATCGGATCAATAGTATTAGGAGCACCAGAACGCTTAATAGAAAAAAGTGATATGCAAATGCCAGAAGAAATAGTTACAGCACAAAAAGCAGGTAAAAGAATGCTATTTGTTGGATATTCAAAAGAAATTGTAAGTGACGAAAATCTACCAAAACTAGAAATCATTGCAGCAATAACTTTAGATGATCCATTAAGAAAAAATGCAAAAGAAATGTTAGGTTTCTTTAAGACACAAGCTGTAGATATTAAAATAATATCTGGTGATAACCCACTAACTGTTTCAAGTATTGCAAAAAAAGCAGGATTAGAATCATATGATTCATATATAGATTTATCAACTATAAGTTCTGATGATGAGATTCCAGAATTAGTTGATAAATACAGTGTTTTTGCTAGAGTTATGCCACATCAAAAAAGTTTAATAGTAAAAGCACTTCAAGAAAAAGGTCATTCAGTAGCTATGACTGGTGATGGGGTTAATGATGTTGTTGCATTAAAACAAGCTGATTGTAGTATTACATTACCAGAGGCTTCTGATGTTGCAAGACAGGTTTCACAAATTGTATTATTAAATTCGGATTTTAGTGTACTTAAAGATGTATTAATGGAAGGAAGAAGAGTTGTAAATAATATAACAAATGTTGCTAGAATATTCTTTATTAAGACAATATATTCAATGTTATTATCATTATTTAACATAGTAACAAATACAGCTTTCCCATTTATACCAATACAAATAACATTGATAGATTTAGTAATAGAAGGTTATACATCATTCTTCTTATCATTCTTAGAAAATTCAAAACCATTACAAGGAACTTTCTTAAGAACGGTAATAAAAAATGCATTACCATATGCTCTAACAATAATTATTAGTATTGTTTTATTAACATTTTCTAGAGAAGGTTTAGGATTAGGTGTAGAGGAAACAGAGACACTAATGTACTTAATTATTGGTGGAGTAAGTATTTTTGCAGTAATAGAAGCATGTAGACCATTTAACAGAATAAGTACATTCTTGTGTACAACTACCGCAATTGGATTTTTCTTTGCTGTAATTTTATTTAAGAATTTATTACATTTAAGTGGTATAAGTGAACAAGGAATAATTATATTAGTATCAGCTCTAATTTTGGCATATATCGTAGTTACAGGACTTAAACATTTAATTAATAATTTAAGCCAAGATTTAGAAAAAGCGAGTGAATAGAATTAGGTGATGCTTATGGAAAATATATTTTTAAATATATTTTTGGTAATAGGAATTTTACTAATATATAGCGGACTTTCAGGAATATTGACAGATATAGTAAGAAAAAGAAAAATATTTAAAAGAAAATACATAATATTGGCGTTAGGAATTATAGTTACTATTTTGGCAATAATTCCACGCATATTTGATAACAAAATAATGCACTTTATAAGATATGTATCAATATATTTTGCTGTAACATTCATTATATTTTGCGTATCAAGTATAGTAGTTAATTTAAGAATTAAACGAAAACCATATGAGGCTATTGTTGTGCTTGGTGGATACCTAGTGTATGGAAATCAATTAACAAAAGCTTTAACCAAAAGGCTAAAGTTAGCAATAGAATTATATAACAAACAGAAAAGTAAGCCTAAAATTATTGTGTCCGGAGGAAAAATAAGGCAGGAGACAATAACAGAAGCTGAAGCAATGGAACAATATTTACTTGCTAATAATATTCCAGAAAAAGATATTATAAAAGAAGATAAATCTAGGAATACATTAGAGAATTTTAAGTTTTCTAATGAAAAATTAAAAGAACTAAAAATACATCAAAATATAGCTTTTGTAAGCAATAATTTTCATATATTAAGAGCGAAAATTTACTCTTCAAAATTTAAAATAAAAGCTAAAGGCGAAGGGTCTAAAACTTTATGGTATTATTTTCCAGAAGCATTTATAAATGAATATTTAGCAATAATAGTTTTATATAAAATTACATTAATTATATATCTAATATTAGCAATAATTTTAACAATATTTATATAGCAAATAATGAAAGGAATGTTATATTAAATGAAAAAGTATGGCTTTTTTGGTGGAAGCTTTAATCCGCCAACTATAGCTCACGAAAGATTAGCAGAAGAAATAGCAGATAAATTTAAGTTGGACAAAGTATACTTTGTCCCTGTAGGAAATTATTATGAAAAAACAGATCTGATAGACGAAAATAAAAGACTTGATATGTTAAAAAGCATAAAAACAGATAAAATAGATGTTCTAGATATAGAACTAAATTCTAAAAAGAAATTATTAGCCGTAGATGCTTTTGAATTAATAAACAATAGCTTTTCTTCATCCGAAAATTATTTTATTCTAGGTGGGGACAATCTGGAAAAATTACCCAATTGGGAAAATGCAACTAAATGTTTAAATAATATTATTATTGCAATCCAAAGAGGGAAAAATTTAGCTAGCATAATAGCTGGAAATAAATTATTAGAAGAAAATAAAAATAAAATATTTGAATTTAATGCAAATAAATTATATAATTATAGTTCAACAGAAGTAAGAAAAGCAATAAAAAATGGTAATATGGAAACATTAAATAAAATGCTTAATAAAAATGTTTATTTTTATATCGAGGAGAATAATTTATATAAATAGGAGATGTTTGAGGATGAAATTAAGGAATACTCTATTTAATTTTTTTGCAAACATATTTTACTATATTGTGGCAGTGCCAATATTGTTTGTGGTAGACAAAGTATTTTTTGATTATAAAGTAGTAGGGAAGGAAAATGTAGCAAAAGTACCTGGTGGAAAAATAACAATTTCGAATCATATACATTATTTAGATTGCACAATGAATGGGCTTATTAATTTGCCAGATTATTCATATTTTATAACTTTAGAATCTAATTGTAATATTCCAATAATTGGAGCTTTGGTAAAATTACTTAGAGGGATTCCAATACCAACAAAAGTAGAAGAAAAAAAGAAGTTTTATCAGCATATTGCAAAATTATTAGAAGAAGGAGAAACGGTTCATATATATCCAGAAGGAGAAATGCGTCTATATGGTCAAGAATTACTAGAATTTAAGAAAGGTGCTTTTGCAATGGCAGTAGAAAGTAATGTACCAATTATTCCAACTGTAATACTTACTCGTAAGCCACACGGAATATATAAATACATAAAAACAAAACCATTAATAACACATGTAGTATTAGAACCAATTTATCCAGATTTATCAATAGCAAATAAACTTGAGAGAATAGAAAACTTAAAAAAAGAGGCGTACTATAGGATGCAAGAAGTTTTAGAAAAAGCAGACTCTTGTTATGATGAAAAAGCGGAAATTATTTAATTAAAGCGGTAGACAATATCTACTGCTTTTTTGTTGCAATATAAGGATATTTAGTATATAATAATCACGGAAAAATAGGATAGGATAAGGTGGATTTTATGATAGATTTTAAAGATAAAATAGCAGAAGAGATAAGTAAAGTATTGGAGCTTACAAAAGAAGAATTAAAAGAGTATATAGAAATACCAAAAGATACTAAAATGGGAGATTATGCACTTCCATGTTTTAAACTTGCAAAAGAAATGAAGAAATCTCCAGTAATAATTGCAAACGAAATAAAAGAAAAAATAGAAATGCCAAACAAATATATATCTAAAATAGAAGCAGTAAACGGATTCTTAAATATATTTATAAATAATGAAATTTTAATAGAAAATGTACTAGATGAAATGGAAAGTAAAAAAGAAAACTATGGTTCATCAAATATAGGTAATGGCAAAAATATAATAGTAGAATATTCATCACCAAATATTGCAAAACCTTTCCATGTTGGTCATTTAAGAACAACAGTAATAGGAAGAGCATTATATAATATGTATAAATTTCTTGGGTATAATACTATTGGAATAAACCACTTAGGCGATTGGGGTACACAATTCGGAAAATTAATTGAAGGGTATAAAAGATTCGGAAATGAATACGATTTAGAAGAAAACCCAATCGATAAACTTACAGAGATTTATGTAAGAATTAACGAACTTTGCAAAGAGGATGAATCAGTATTAGATGACTGTAGAAATAACTTCAAAAAATTAGAAGATGGAGACGAATATTGTACACAAGTTTGGCAGAAATTTAAAGATCTAAGTTTAAAAGAATTCCAAAGAATATATGACATTCTAGATGTACATTTTGACTCAAATAATGGAGAATCTTTCTATTCAGATAAAATGCAAGAAGTAGTAGATATTTTAAGAAAAAATAATAAATTGCTAGAATCACAAGGAGCAGAAATAGTAGATTTAGAATATAAAAACATGCCACCATTAATGGTAACTAAATCAAATGGTTCAACTACATATGCAACACGTGATTTAGCAGCTATTTTATATAGAGCAAGAACATATGATTTTGATAAATGTATATATGTAGTTGCATATGAGCAAAACTTACATTTTAAACAAGTATTTGAAGTTGCTAAATTTCTTGATTTAGATGAAAAATATACAAATGGTTTAATTCATGTACCATATGGAATGGTAAGGCTAAAAACAGGGAAAATGTCTACAAGGGAAGGAACTTTAATAAAATTAGAAGATATCTTAAAAGAAGCAGTAACAAGGGCAAAAGCAATAATAGAAGAAAAGAATCCAAATATAGAAGGAAAAGATGATATTGCTAAAAAAGTTGGTATTGGTGCTGTAATATTTAATGATTTATCAAATAATATAATTAAAGATGAAGTTTTCGATTGGGACATTATGCTAAACTTCCAAGGGGAAACAGGTCCATATATTCAATATATGTATGTAAGAACCAAAAGTATATTAGAAAAAGAAAACTATGTTATGAATAAAGACTTAGTAGATATTTCAGAATTAGAAGAACATGGAATAGAATTAATAAAACAAATCTACAGTTTTAATGATATTGTAAAACAAGCAGTAGATAAAAATGAGCCATCAATTATATCACGTTATTTAATTGATGTTGCCAAATTGTATAGTAGTTTTTACAATGATAATAAGATAATTGTTGAAGATGAAAAGATTAAAAATACAAGATTATGTTTAACATATATGGTTGGAAATGTATTAAAAATAGGTACAGGGCTACTAGGTATGGAAATGCCAGACAGAATGTAGGGATTAAAAAGTATTTAGAAAACTAGGAACAATGTTGATTTTTCCTAATAAAAATTTAAGTGATAATATAAATAAAATAAAGAGGGAAAAAAGGAACGTCCCCAAATCCCGATGTTCCTAAATCCCGGAAAGAGGAAGATGAATATGAGAAAATATTTTGGAACAGATGGAATCAGAAGAATTGCAAACACAGAGCTAACACCAGAGTTAGTATATAGAGTTGCAAAGGCAGGTGCATATGTTTTAGCTAAACATTCTGACCATAGCCCTACTATTCTAATAGGTAGAGATACTAGAATTTCTGGAACTTTAATAGAAAGTGCAATGACAGCAGGTTTTTTAAGCTATGGAGCAAATGTAAAACAATTAGGAGTTTTACCAACGCCAGCAGTAGCATATTTAACAAAAAAATTAAAAGCAGATGCAAGTGTTGTAATTTCTGCATCTCATAATACTTTTGAATTTAATGGGGTAAAATACTTTAGTAATGAAGGAACTAAAATACCAGATGAAATAGAAGAAGAAATAGAAGAAGTTATGGATTCTGGGAAATTAGAGGAACTTACAGCTTGCAATGATAAAATTGGAATAGCAGAAAACGCAGAAGATTTAGTAGATGAATATGTATATTTCTTTAGAAAAAATTTTGAAGAAATTATAGAAAAATATAATAGAGACGACTTTAAAGTAGTAATAGACACAGCAAATGGTGCTACATATCAAGTTGCAGAAAAAGTATTTTCTAAATTAAAAATAAATCATAAAATTGTAAATAATACACCAAATGGAATAAACATTAACAAAGATTGTGGTTCAACACATTTAGAAATGCTTCAAAAATATGTAGTAGAAAATGGATATGATTTAGGAATTGCATATGATGGTGATGGAGATAGATGTTTATTAGTTGATGAAAACGGAGAAGTAATTGACGGAGATAAAATATTAGCTATTGTTTCTAATTATATGAAAGCAAAAGGAACTTTAAAGAAAGATACATTAGTTGCAACAGTTATGAGCAATTTAGGTTTAGATATTTATTCTAAAGAGAATAAACTTAACTTTATTAGAACAAAAGTAGGAGATAGATATGTACTAGAAGAAATGAAAAAGGGTGGATATAACCTAGGAGGAGAACAATCTGGTCATATTATATTCTTAGACTATAATCCTACAGGAGATGGAATTTTAACATCTCTAATGTTTATTTCTATAATGTTAGAAAAGGCTGAGAAAGCAAGTAAATTAGAAAAAATTATAAAAATTTATCCTCAAGTATTAGTAGGAGCAAAAGTTTCTAACGACAAAAAATATGATTTCGATAAAGATGCAGTTATTAGAAATACAATAGAAGCAGTAGAGAAAGAATTTGAAGGAAATGGTAGAGTATTAATAAGAGCATCAGGAACAGAACCACTAGTAAGAGTTATGATAGAAGGAACAGATCAAGAATACATAACAGAAAAAGCTAAGTCTATTGCAGAATTAATAGAACAAAGATTAAGCTAAAAAATAAATAAAAGGAAGATGATGTAAGTGGATAAAAAAACATATTATGTAACAACACCAATTTATTACCCAAGTGGTAAATTTCATATTGGTACAGCATATACAACTGTATTTGCCAATACAATGAAAAAATATAAACAAAAACGTGGGTATGATACCTACTTTCTAACAGGTTCAGACGAGCATGGGCAAAAAATCGGAACGCTTGCACAAGAAAAGAATCAAACTCCACAAGAATATGTAGATGGAATGGCAGAATATGCTAAAGGCTTATGGAAAAAGATGAAAATAGAGAATGATGATTTTATAAGAACAACAGAAGAGCGTCATACAAAAGTTGTAGAAGATATATTTGAAAAACTTTTAAACCAAGGAGATATCTACAAAGGTGAATATGAAGGCTGGTATTGTGTACCATGTGAAACATATTTTACAGAGACACAATTAGTAGATGGCAAATGTCCAGATTGTGGTAGAGAAGTTAAGAAAATGAAGGAAGAAGCATATTTCTTTAATATGAAGAAATATACTGACAGATTAATAAAATTCTATGAGGAAAATCCTAATTTTATAGAGCCAGAATATAGAAAAAATGAAATATTCAATAATTTTATAAAACCAGGACTAGAAGATTTATGTGTAACTCGTTCTACATTTGATTGGGGAGTACAAGTAAAAAGTGATCCAAAACATGTTGTATATGTATGGCTAGATGCATTAACAAACTATATTACAGCATTAGGATATGGTTCAGCAGACGATACATTATATAAAAAATATTGGCCTGCAGATTTACAAGTTGTAGGAAAAGACATAATAAGATTCCATGGAATATATTGGCCAATTTTCTTAATGGCATTAGGATTGCCACTTCCAAAGAAAATATATGCACATGGTTTTATAATGATGAAAGATGGTAAAATGTCAAAGTCAAAAGGAAATGTTGTATATCCAGAAATGCTTATAGATAGATATGGATTAGATGCAACAAAATACTTTTTAATGAGAGAATTCCCATATGGACAAGATGCTGTATTTTCACCAGAAGGTTTTGTAGAAAGATTCAATTATGACTTATGTAATGATTTAGGTAATCTATTAAACAGAACAATAGGAATGATAAATAAATATTTTAATGGAAACATTTTTGAATATAATGGGCATCAAAACGAACCAGATGAAGAAATAGAAAAATATGCTTTAGACCAAGTAAAAGTTGTAGAAGAGAAAATAGATAATTTACATTTAAGTGATGCACTAGCAGAAATTTGGAACTTAATTTCTAGAACTAACAAGTATATAGATGAAACAGCGCCATGGTTGCTTGCTAAAGAAGAGGACAAGCAAGAAAAATTAAAATCAGTAATGTATCATTTAAGTGAAAATTTAAGAAAAGTTGCAATATTAATTAGTCCATTTATGGAAGATACAGCAACTAGTATATTTAAACAATTAGGACTAACAGCTGACGAATTACAAGCTTGGGATAGTCTATATGAATACGATAAAATACCTAATAATACAAAAGTTATAGAAAAAGGTGAACCTTTATTTGTAAGATTGGATATGGAAGAAGAAGTAAATTATATAAAAGAGCAAATGAAGGGAAAATAATACTTTATTAAAAGGAGGAAAATTTATTTGGAACTAGACCTATTAAATAACATTAGTAGGGGGCAAAATGAAATTGATATGGAAGAATTTCAGAGGGAGCTTACAAATAAATTAGAAGAAATGGAAAGTAGATTTACAATAGATCGATTTGAAGGAGACATAGCAGTATTAGAAAACAGAGATACTGGAGAAATGCTAAATGTTAGCAAAAAAGATCTACCACAAGATGCAAAAGAAGGTACAATTTTAAAACTTAATAAAGACAAATATGAGATAGACCTTGACGAACAAAAAATTGTAGCAGACAGAATTAAAAATAAAATGAAAAATTTATGGAAATAAAACAAAAGAAAGAATGGGGTAAGTATTATGGGAGAAAAGAAAAAGGATGAAGATAAGCTTAGCCTTTGGGAAAAATCTAAATTAGGAAGAAAAACAAAAGTATATAAAATAAAAACATGGCTTAGCAGGTTAGTTTCTTTAATCATTTTAATTGTATTATTATTATTGGGAAAAAACTATTGGGAAACACATGATTATGATAGTTTTATAAGAAATGCATTGGGAAATCGAGTAGAAAATGATATTGTAGTAAATGACATAAAAAAGACTAATACCATAGAGACAGAAGCAGTAACAGCAGGCAATCTTAGAGTATACTATTTGGATGTTGGACAGGCAGATAGTATTTTAGTTATCGATAAAGATAAAACAATGCTAATTGATGCAGGTACAAACGAAGCAGGAGAAACGGTAGTAAACTTCTTAAAAGATAAAGGAATTACTAAAATTGATTATTTAGTTGGAACTCATCCACATGAAGACCATATTGGTGGGTTGGACGATGTAATAGATAATTTTGATATTGGAACAATTTACATGCCTAAAATGCAGACTACAACCAAAACGTTTGAAGATGTTTTAGATAGTATTACAGCTAAAAATTTACAAGTTACGACACCTGTTGTAGGAGATAAATTTACTTTAACTAATGCTGATTGTACTATAATGGCAACAGATACAAAAGATACAGAAGAAAATTTGAATTTATCTTCTATCGTTATTAGAATGACATATGGTGGAAATAGTTTCTTATTTATGGGAGATGCAGAAGCGGAAGTAGAAGAGGCCAGAAATTGGCAACCTGCAGACGTTCTAAAGGTAGGACACCATGGGTCTAAAACATCTTCTACACAAAACTTTATAATGCAAGTAATGCCATCTATTGCAATTATACAAGTAGGAAAAGATAATTCATATAATCTACCAAATCAAGAGACTATAGATAAATTGAATGCTGTAGGTACAAAAATATATAGAACAGATGAAAGTGGAAATATACTCGTAACAAGTGATGGCTCTAATATACAGGTAGAAACTAATGTAAAATAGATAGGAGAAGATAATGAAAAATTTTATAGAGAAACATTTGAACAAAATAAATATAGGGCTTATTGTGTTAATCGCAATAGCCCCTCTTTTACTATGTTTTAATAGTAGTTTATGGTTTGATGAAGCATATTCTGTAGGAATTGCAAATCAACCTTGGGGAAATCTATTCATTTCTACAATAAATGATGTACATCCAATTTTATACTATGTATTATTAAAGCTATATTCACTGATTTGTGGAACTAGTGTAATAGCATTAAGAATATTTTCTGTAATTCCAATTGTATTGCTAGCAGTATTTTCATTTGTGAAAATACGAAAAGAATTTGGAAACAAAGTAAGTTTTTACTTTAACTTAGTATTATTACTTTTACCTGTTACAATGCATTATGGCTCACAAATAAGAATGTATAGCTTAAGTATGTTATTTGTAACAATTACAGCAGTATATGCATATTTAGCATATAAAAATAATAATAAAAAAGACTGGATAATATTTGCTATAGCTAGTATATGTAGTGCATACACACATTATTTTGCATTATTTACAATAGGAATTATAAATATCTTATTATTATTCTTTATTGTAAGAGAAAAGAAAGAACTTTTAAAAAGATGGTTTATATATGGAGCAATACAAATCGTATGTTATTTACCAGGAATTGCAATATTTTTATTACAATCAACAAGAGTTGCTGGTGGATTCTGGATTAGCGTAAACTATCCAGATATTATAACTCAAATTATAGAGTTTTTCTTTAAGGATAGTATTAATTCTGGATTGCCTTCTATATTTGGACTATTTATAGTAATCTACATGATTTTAAGAGTACATAAATTATATTTAGAAGATAAGAAAAAGATAAGACCAGTTACGATAGCACTTACAACATGTGGATTAGTAATACTAGTTACATTATTAGTTTCTTTAAAAAGAGCTGTGTTTATACCAAGATATATGTTACCAATGCTAGGTCTATTTATATTTGCTTTTGCATATATATTATCTGTCGAAAAAAGTCGACTAATAAAAATAATAGTTATTGTTGGTTTAATTGGATTAACAATATGGAATGGAATTACTTTATGGAATAAATCTTATTCAGAAGAAAATAGTAAGCCAATAGAGGCCATTCAAGCAGAAGTTAAACCAGAAGATATATTTGTTTATACAACAATTGGACCTAGTAGTTCTGTTGCAATAAATTTTGATGAGAACAAACAATATTTTTACAATAAAGATAATTGGACTGTAGAAAAAGCATATGGAGCATTTGCACCACAAATGAAGGTTGTAAATAATTTAGATGAGATAGAAAATTATACAGGTAGAATTTGGGTAATAGATGCCGAAGATACTAATATGTATGATTATATAAATGAAATGGAAGGAACTACAGTTATAAAAGAGAAAGAAACATACTATCATCCATTCAGCGGAGATACATTTATAATATCGTTATTTGAAAAAAATTAACTTATAAATGAAAAAATAAAAAAAATTTAATTTGCCGACAAGTTTCGACAAAAAATATCGACACTATATGCTATAATTTGTATATAGGAGGGATGCGATATGGATGTTACTTTAGCAATAAAAAAACATAGAGCGAAACTAGAACAAATGATTTTAGACAAAGAAGACTATAACGAAATAGTCAAACAAAGCCAAAAGTTAGACAAATACATAAATATCGCAATGCAGGAAATATTGGCAAAGGCTAGCAGTAAAGACTAAAAGTGCTGTTCAATTGAATAGCGCTTTTAGTTTGGAATTAATATAAAGCTAAAATTATTTGTGCAAGAATAATAATTTACAACGGAAATAAATATTGACATTCAAAGGAATAAGCAATAGAATAATGGGGAGAATGAATTTTAAGGAAGGTGATTTTTTATGCCATTTGTAACAACAAAGGATATGTTTGAAAAATCTATGAAGGAGAAATTTGCAATAGGTGCATTTAATATTAATAATATGGAGTTTGTACAAGCGATAATGGATGCAGCAGCTAAAGAAAATTCACCAGTTATTTTACAAACTTCAGCAAGTGCTATAAAATATGCAAGAGTGCCATATTTAAAGAAAATGATAGAAGCAGGTTTAGAAGAACATGATATTCCAGTAGCTTTACATTTAGACCATGGTCCAGATTTCGAAACATGTAAAATGTGTGTAGATAATGGATATACATCAGTTATGTTTGATGGTTCAAAATATGATTTCGAAACAAATATAAAATTAACAAAAGAAGTTGTAGATTATGCTCATGCACATGGTGTAGTAGTAGAAGCTGAACTTGGAAAACTTGCAGGAATAGAAGATGATGTTAATGTTTCTGCAGAAGATGCTATGTATACAGATCCAGACGAAGCAAAAGAATTTGTAGAAAGAACAGGATGTGATTCTTTAGCAATAGCAATTGGAACAAGCCATGGAGCATATAAATTTAAAGGTGAAGCAAAATTAAGATTTGATATTTTAGCAAAAATTAAAGAAAAAATACCAAACACACCAATAGTATTACATGGTGCTTCAACAGTTATCCCAGAATTAGTAGAAATCTGCAATAAATATGGAGCAGATTTACCAGGAGCAAAAGGAGTTCCAGACGAAATATTACATGAAGCAAGTGTATCTGGAGTATCTAAAATAAATGTAGATACAGACTTAAGATTAGCTATGACAGCTGGAATAAGAGAAACATTTGTAGAAAATCCAAGTGTATTTGACCCAAGAAAATATATGGGTAAAGGAAGAGATTTAATAGAAGAAACAGTTGCTCATAAAATAAGAGAAGTATTTGGATCAAGCAATAAAGCATAGGGATTTGGGGGACGTTCCTTAAATCCCCATAAAGGAGATTTCAAAAGCAGTAGCTGTATGCTACTGCTTTTGTTTTCCCTATCAAGTAGGGAAAATAAGAAACGTTCTATAATCCATAAAAATTTACCAAATTATAACAAAAATGGTAAATTTTTCTTAGCCACAAAATACAAACAAATGTTTACAATAAAATCGAACGATGCTATAATAAGTTTATAGTAATAAGTTGGAGTGTGAAAATTATGCAGAAATATTACTTATGTATAGATTTAAAAACTTTTTATGCTTCTGTTGAGTGTGTGGAAAGAGGATTAGATCCATTTAATACAAATTTGGTAGTAGCAGATCCAGAAAGAGGGAAAGGAACAATTTGTTTAGCAATATCTCCAAAAATGAAAATGTTAGGAGTAAAAAATAGGTGTAGAATTTTTGAAATTCCCCCAACAATAAAATATATAGTAGCCACTCCAAGAATGAAGAAATATATAGAATATTCAGCAAATATATATGCTATTTACTTAAAATATTTTTCAAAAGAAGATATACATGTGTATTCAATAGACGAAGCGTTTATGGATGTTACCCAATATTTAAAATTGTACAAATTAAACCCAATAGACCTTGCTAAAAAAATAATAAAAGATATATTTAAGACTTATGGGATAACAGCTACAGCCGGTATTGGAACCAATATGTATCTAGCCAAAATTGCACTTGATATTACAGCAAAACACAATCCAAACAACATAGGATATTTAGATGAAGAAAAATATAAAAAAGAATTATGGCATCATAAACCACTTTCTGATTTTTGGCAAATAGGAAGAGGAATAGAAAGAAGATTAAATAAAATGAGGATATTTGATATGTATGATATTGCTCATACTACTCAGAAAAGGTTATATAAAGAATTTGGAGTAAATGCAGAGTATTTAATAGACCATTCTTGGGGAAAAGAAAGCTGTACTATTGCAGATATAAAAGCATATAAACCTAAAACAAATTCTATAACTAATAGTCAAGTTTTATTTGAAGATTATTCGTTTATAAAAGCAAGACTAGTATTAAAAGAAATGGTAGAAGTAGGGAGTTTAAGACTTATTGAAAGTAATTTAGTAACTGATACTGTGGGGCTTTATATAGGCTATTCAAAAAATACTATAAAAGCGACAGGAGGGACTAGAAAATTAACTAATTATACAAATATATATTCAGAGCTTTTAAAAGCGTTTTTAGAAATATATGATAAAACTACAGATGCAGATATTCCAATTAGAAGAATAGGAGTAAATTTTGCAAATGTAATTAAAGCAGAAAGTGTACAATTAAGTTTATTTATAGACCAAGAAAGAATTGACGAGGAGAGAAAATTAGAACTTGCAATGTGCAGTATAAAAAATAAAATGGGAAAAAATGCGATAATAAGAGGAATGAATTTAGAAGATGGTGCAACGACAATTATGAGGAATAAATTAATAGGAGGTCATAATAGTGGTGAATAAAGTAGCAAGAGCAAGGCAGTTTCTTCCATTTGATGCATTAAAAGGTCTTCAAGAGGCATTAAGGGAAAAAGAGGTAGAGTATGAAGAGAAAAAAGAGTTATCAGAAGATACTTTAAATGATTTAAACGATAAATTTAATCAGCTTGACAATGGAAGTCTTGTTAGAATAACATTTTATAAAAATGGAAAATATAGCGAAATTAAAGGAAGAGTAACAAATATTGATTATATTAAAAAGAAAATTCAAATTAATAAAGAATACAATATAAATATTTGTGATATTGTAAGTATTTTAATATAATTAAGCAAGTGATTTTGTTTATATAATGTAAAGGAGGAAAAATAAAAAATTGATTTATTTAAAAAAATTTGAATTACCAGATAAAGAAGACTATAGTGGATATCCATTTCATTTATTTTTAGAAAAAGAGTTTTTTAATATTAAATTTGATACAATTACAATTTTTTATGGAGATAACGGCTCAGGAAAATCTACTTTATTAAATGTTATCACTGAAACTATAAATAAAGATAAAAAAGTAATTGAAAGAAGAAATAATTTAGTTAAAACAGAATACTTTGATATCTATATGAATGAGTGTAAATATTATGTTGAAAATAATATTCCAATAGGAAGTAAAATGATTTGTAGTGAAGATATATTTCAAAATATATTGTTTAAACGAAAAGACAATCAAAAAAAGAATAGTGAAAGAGAGGACTTAAAAAAGCAATATCTTCAATATAAATATAATCCTATTAATTATGAATCATTAGAAGATTTAAGTCTTTCAGTTGAAACTAGAAAAAAAACGCAAAGTAAATTTATAAAAAGTAGAATTGAAGAAAATTCAAGGGAATTTTCTAATGGACAAACAGCGCTAGATTTTTTTGATAAAGAGTTGCAAGAAAATAGTTTATATTTACTAGATGAGCCAGAAAATAGTCTATCACCTAAATTTCAGTTAGAACTAGTACAGCTGATACATGAATTGACTAGATTCTTTAAATGTCAATTTATAATAGCAACACATTCTCCATTTTTTTTAGCAATTAAAAATGCTAAGATATACAATTTAGATAAAACACCTGTTGCAGAAGAGAAATGGTACGAACTAGAAAATATGCAGATTTATTATAACTTTTTTAAAGAAAATAAAAGTTATTTTGAGAATAGATAGATTTTGTCCAACAGTATTCTTTACTGTTGGACATTTTAAATTCTCTATATATATTTTACGTTTAAAATAGGGAAAAAAGGAACGTTCCCAAATCCCTATTCTAATTTTTTTGTTTCTAAATTTTTAAAACTTAAATACCACGACATACCGTTTCTATTTTTATTAATACTTTCATTTCTTTCACGTAAAGCATTAAATGTTTTAGGAGGAGGAACAATCATAGGATTTCCTGGAGACCAATTAGCTGGCGTCATACAATTATTTTGGTCGGAATATTGTAGTGCAGTTACAGTTCTTAATATTTCTGGAATGTATCTGCCTATATTCATTGGATAAACAAAGATACTTCTTATAATTCCCTTATCATCGATAATAAATATATTTCTAACAGTTTCTGTAGAGCTTACATCGTTAGAAATCATTCCATACTTTCTGGCGATAACTCCGTTTTGGTCTGCAATAATAGGGAAATTTACAATAAGACCGGTTTTTAGATAAATATCATATAACCAAGCAAGATGAGAGTTTAAACTATCAACACTAATACCAATAAGTTCTGTATTTATTTTTTTAAAGTATGTATCTGCTTTGGCAAGACCAATTATCTCGGTTGTGCAGATAGGTGAAAAATCGTTTGGGTGTGAAAAGAATACAATCCATTTACCTTTATAGCTAGAAAGAGAGATGTCTCCCATCGTAGAAACAGCGTCAAAATCTGGAGCTTCCATACCAATTTTTAAGTTATTATTCATCATTATTTCATAATCCATAAAATTAAACTCCTTTAAAAATTTTTTATTATAATATATGAAAAAATTCTGCAGAAGTTACAAGGATAAAAATAGAAAAGAATAAAAAGAATTTAAACGTAAATAATAAAAACAAGGAGGTATGTAAAATGGAAAGTAATCAAAAAATTCATTGCTCAGTTGGAAGTTGTAAATATAATGATATAACAGTTCAGGAATGTAAATTAAAAGCTATAAATATTATGCCAAATACAAATGTAAATACAGGTGATGAAAAGGAAACAATGTGTGTAAGTTATAAAAACAATAAATAGAGGTTAGTGAAAATAATTATAAAAGACATTGCCATTAGGTAATGTCTTTTTAATATTATAAATTTTTTTCGCGTAAATTTTTCATAATTTGTTTATTAGCATCTTTCTTTTTTAAATCTTCTCTTTTATCATATAACTTTTTACCTTTGCTTAAACCTAGTTCTAATTTTACAAAACTACCTTTAAAATAAATATTTAACGGTATTAAAGCATAACCTTTCTGCTTTAACAATCCATACAATTTTAGAATTTCTTTTTTATGTAATAATAGTTTTTTTGGTCTTAAAGGGTCTTTATTATATATATTTCCATGCTCGTAAGGACTAATATGCAAATTATATACATAACATTCGCCATTAGAAATGCTAGCATAGCTATCTTTTAAATTTACTTTGCCTAATCTTATAGATTTAATTTCTGTACCTGAAAGAACAATGCCAGTTTCGTAAGTATCTAAAATTTCATAATTATGCTTAGCTGTAGGGTTCTTAGCAATTAATTTTGTATTCATAAATCTTACCTCGCTTAATTTGTTAATTAATAACTGTATTATAGCATGAATATATGAAAAGTAAAAGATTAAGCTGCCACAAAAGAGTAGCAGCTTATAGATTAATGTGAAAATTATTCATTATGATTTCTTTTAACTAAATACCATATAAGAAATGCAATTCCTAATACAACAGCTACTACTATTATCCACGACCAAACTGTACCATTAGAAAAAGCTGATGTTGCAGCTGTGGTTGCAGTTCTAGTAGCATTATATACACCATCTTTCATATCTGTAGTAGCTTCGCCTACACCATTTGTAAAGTCCTTTGCTTGTTCTTCAGTTTTAGTAACAACATTACTAGACATATCTTTTATTGAGTTAGCAGTATTTTGAACAGCATTTGATGCATCTTGCATAACATTTTCTGTATGTCCAACACCATTTTTGGTAGATTCTGCAGCTTTATGAAGCATATCATTATTAGCAAAAGAATTACCTGTTATAAAAAATACAATTACAGCAGAAAATATAATAAAAGAAATCTTTTTAGCTATGTTAGCCATAATTTACCTCCTGCTTAAGTTTGAGGATATTATCTGCAAATAAATTTACAAATAATAAAAATACCTCAATATTATTTTTAGAAATTTAATTAAAAATATGCAAAAAAAATAAACCAATCTATCTAAAGATTGGTAATAAATTTAATGTTTTAATCTAATTAATATAGCAATACTTAATAATATAAGTAAAATTCCGATTACAATTAATAAAATATTTAAAATATTAGAAATATCTAATCCACTAGAAGATGTAGTAGAATATGTGCTTGGTGTAGTTGGTTGGTAAGTTGAAGCTGTAGCCATAGTGTTAGATGTTTCGTTTGATGTAAGGTTCATGTCTATATCATCTGCTGCGAAAGCAGGTGCAATATTTACAAAAAATAAACTTAAAATTATTATTGGCATTAGTAATAAAAATTTTTTTATCATATGTTTAACCCTCCTAAAATGTCCCTTGTTTATATTATCTATTTTATATGTTATAATCATACACAAAAACATAAAAAAAGTCCATACAAAACTAAAAAAAATTAAAAAAATATTGACAATATAAAATCTTAAATATATCTTTAAACTAAGGAGTGGTAATATGGACGAATATATGGAAAAATTAGTAAATAGCAAAGAATTCGAAGTGTTTAAAAATCTAGATAAAGCTACATTAAAAATTATTTTAATGTATTTAAAATTTAATTTAGTAGAAATGTACCAACAAACAGAAGTTGAAGCTAATAATAATCAAATAAGATATGCTATTATAAAAAGTTGTATACCATCAGATTATAATTACTTAGAATTTTTAATGGATTGTAATTATAGAATAAATTTAAATATCGCTAGGAACGTGTTTATAGATAAAATTGGGGATAAGAAAATCAAATGTCAAAAATGTGGACTACAATATTGTATAAAATATTTAGTAAGAAATTTTTTGTATGAAATATTAAATGCTCAAAAACGAGATAAAGTTGTGATAGATCCAAAAAAATTAATAAATATGTTTTTAAACGAAGAACCAGAAGAGGTCTTATATAATTCTATTGATATTAAATTTGACAATATAGATACAGTAACATTAATGTTTGTTGAAATTTTATTAAAAAATAAATTTATTAAATTAAAAGAATATAATGACGATACGAAAATAGCAAAATTTAATGCTCTAAATTTAGTTAAATTAGAAAATAGCATATATTATATTAATAAAATACATCAGTATTATTCTGGCAATTATGATAATGAATTAGTAGTTAATATAGAAGACTTCGAAAAAAATATAGAGATTAATTCAAATGAAAGTTACGAATATGTATATAGTTTAACTGCATATTATGAATATTTAATTGAAGTAAAAAAAGTGGATGTTATAAAGCAATTAGAAAATTATTTAGCAAGAAGAAACAAAGATAAAATAACTAATAGAGGAAAATATTTTAATAGAATCTATTTAAATAGGCTAGAAAAATTATCTTGTAATAAAGAAACAAAAAATAAGATAAAAAAGCTATTTAATTATGTATTAAACTATAATTATACAACAGCTACACCATTTGTACCTATTAATATTGTAATGTATACAGAAGATAGGGAAATGGCTACAAACATTTCAGAGCTAATTGGTGAATATATGTGGTATTTTGTATATTTAAAGGATAGTACAAAATATTATGAATATTCAATGAATGAGATTATTTCTGATAAAAATCTAATAAATCAGATGTATGTTGATTATAGCAATGGAAAAACTACATACAAATATGGAATAATACGAATTATGGATTTCCAAAATATAATTTATGCATCAGACAAAGATCAAAATATAATATTAAATTTATTAGCAGAAAAAATATTAAAAAATAATTCTAGAATAGTAACGATGATATATGGAAAGAAAGAGGTAATAAAAGGAATATTAGATAAACATCCAATTTTATCAGAAGATTTATTTAATATAGAATTAAACATTGACGAATTGGATATAAATGAAGTTTATAATATAGTTATAGAAAGATTAAGTTTAACAGAGCAATTGACTCCAGAAATAAAAGAAAAGATATACAATTATATAAAATTAAGTTATGGAAGTAGTGAGCTTAAAAATACAGAATATGCTAAAGTATTATTTAATAAGATAATTTTAAATGAAAACAGTACTTTTGATGAGAATAAAAACAAGGTCCTAGAGTTAGAAGACATTCCTAATTTATATAATACAAGAGATTTACCACAAATTTTATCAGAACTAAATGAAATGATAGGACTAGGTAAGATAAAAAAGCAGATTAATAATCTAGTAAGTTTATTAAAATTTAATAAACGAGCAAATATCGATATTTCCAAATTTAATCTTCATATGGTATTTACAGGTAATCCAGGAACGGGAAAAACAACTGTTGCAAGACTTTTTAGTGATATCTTATATAATTTAGGATATACTAAGAAAAATAAACTTGTAGAAGTATCAGCAAAAGACTTAATAGCGGAATATGTTGGGCAAACTGCTGGTAAAACATATAATGTACTAAAGTCAGCTTTTGGAGGAGTTTTATTTATAGATGAAGCATATTCAATTGTCGAAACAGGTTCTAATGCTTCTTTTGCAAGTGATTGTATGACAACAATATTAAAAGTTCTAGAGGACCAAAAAGATAATTTAATAGTTATTTTTGCAGGATATGAAAAACAAATGGAAAAATTTATAAAATTTAATCCAGGTTTAAAATCTAGAATAGGCTATACAATAAAATTTGATGATTATACGAGCCAAGAATTAATAGATATTTTTAAACAATTAGTAGAAAAAAATAATTTAAAAATTACAGATGAAGCATTAAAGAAAGTAGAAGGCATAATAGAGACATCAAAAAAAGTTGAGGATTTTGGAAATGCAAGATATATAAATCAAATATATCAAGATATTTTAATTGAGCATTCAAGAAATGTGGAAAATATAGACAATGATGAAAATTTAATGGTTATAACAGAAGATGATATAAATGCAGAAAAATTAACAGTAAAAAATGAAGCAAGAAGGATAGGATTTTAAAATGTATTATACATATATGTTAAGATGTACAGATAATTCAATTTATACAGGGATTACCAATGATTTGGAAAGAAGAATGGATGAACATTTTACTCAAGGAGAAAAATGTGCCAAATATACTAAAAGACATAAAGCCCAAAAGCTAGAGGCAGCATGGAGTAGTGAAGATAGAAAGCTAGCTTCAAAATTAGAATATTATATAAAACATTTACCAAAAAGTGAAAAAGAAGATATTATAAAACACAATAAAAACATAACTGTTTTAAGCGAAAAATTGGATATTACATCTTATAAAAGAATTAGATTAAAGGGGTGATGGATAATGGAAAAAGAAGCTTTCTTTAAATTATCATATGGACTATATATTATAACTACAAAATATGAAGAACATTTTGCAGGATGTGTAGTAAATACTGTTGTGCAAGCTACAGCAGAAGAAAAACCAAAATTATTAGTAACTGTAAATAAAGAAAATGATACTAATGTAACAATGAAAAAATCAAAGAAAGTAAATATATCTGTGTTATCACAAGATGCAGATATGTTATTAATTGGTAAATTTGGCTTTAGAAGCAGTAAAGATTTTAATAAATTAGATGGAACAGAACATATAATAGGAAAAAATGATATTCCAGTAGTTACACAAGCTACATCATCATATATAGAAGCAAATATAGTAAACGAAATAGATTGTGGAACACATACTATATTTGTATTAGAGGCAGAAGAGGCAAAAATATTAACTAACAAACCAGTTTTGACATATGATTATTATCACAATGTAATAAAAGGAAAGACTCCAACAAAAGCATCATCATTTAGTAATTAAAAGTAGAGTGTGCTTATATTAAAGGGAAGACTAAAAAAGAGGGGGCATTATAAAAATGCAAGAACATGTAGAATTAGAAGTTTCGTTAGAAATAATAATGGCAGAAATTGCAAATTGTATGTTTAATTTAAAAACTAAAGAAGACGAAATAAAACTTAATAAGTTAATAGCACTTCAAGAAAGTGCATATAAAGGAAATAGAGAAAGTGTCAAAAAGATATTAAACAAGGAGTTTTAACATGGAAAGAAGAAAAATTTTAAAAGAAGTATATGATAAAATAATAAAGCAAATACCTAATAAAATAATAGAAATGTTGCCAGATAAGCCCGAAAACTTATTAAGATATGCAACTAGAATTAAAGAGGTTCAATTTTCTAAAAATGTGGATGAACCTACAAAAAAATTAATGAAAGAAAAATTATTAAGTGATGAAGAATATTTAAGAACTTTTTTCTTTGTTATGGCTATTACTTTTTACAATAAAAAGAGAGTAGAAAATCCTCAAATAAAAATAGTTGCAGCACAAACAGGTAGTGGAAAAAGCAATTTAACTGCAAAACTTTTAAGAGAAGATGAAAACTATATTTTTGTTGATTCAGATAAATATAAACATTTTAGGTATGATGCGAAAGACATTGCAAATGAATACCAAGTGTTATATCCATTTTTAACAGGACCAGATGGATATGATCATGCAGATAATATATATGAATATGCAATAGCAAACAAATATAATATTATAAAAGAATCTGCACCATCAAAAAATAAAGGTTTATTAAATGTTGATGCAGAAGAGCTTTTAAAAAATAATTATAAAATTTCTGTTTATATCTTAGCTGTTGGTGAACTAAACAGTTTATTATCAGTACATGAAAGATATGAGCTACAAATAATACATGGATTAAAAACTGCAAAATTAACATCTATAGGAAGACACGATGAATCATACGAAGCGTTAATACCAAATGTTAAAGAAATAATAGATGATAAAAGAATAAGTAGAATTAATGTATATATACGTGGAAATTTGGCTAATGAATATAATCCAACACAAATATTTCCTTCTGAGAGATTTTGTGATATAATAGAGGCCCTTAAAGTTGTTAGAGAAGAGGACAATGACAATACTAAAAAAGAATTTAAAGAAAGATATGAATTAGTACATAAACAAATGGAAGCTAGAAAGGCACCAAAGGAACAATTTGAGCAGCTTGAGGAGATTTATAGGAGGAGCATTAAATGAAGGAAGAATATGTAGAGCTTGCTACAGAAATCGTAGAAGATCAATTAGCAACTGTTATAAATGAATATGCAGTAAGCCAAAACCAACAAGCTAATAAATTATTAGAGCAAAAGATAGAAATATTACAACAAATGAAAGGTGAAATAAATAAAGGTAATTCAAATATTATAAAGATGGTATTAAAAAGAAAGAAGAAAGGAATAATATGATTGATTATAACGAAACAAGAGGAATTTCAAAAGAAACATTAAATGAATTATTACAAGAATTAAACCCAGACTTTATAAAAAAATTACCAGATACACCACAAGAAATATTAAAGTTTGCAAAAAGAAGAGTAAATCCATACATATCTGAGAATATTAATGAAACATTAGCTAAACAAATGTTGGAAACAAGACAAACTGACAAGGAATATTTATTAACTTTGTTTAAAGCTATGACTATTACATTTATTAATGGTCAAGATCCTTCTCAACATCCAGTTGCAGCTGTATTAGTATCTCAAACAGGTGCAGGAAAGACTAGTTTAAGAGAATTAATAAATCCTCAAAATCAAGTATATGTTGTTATAAATCCAGATTTATATAAAAAGTATAGATCTGATGCAGACAAGATTAGAGAAAAAGATAGAACACATTTTGGGGCTTTAACAGGAATAGATTCATATGATCATGCTGCTAATATTAGAACCTATGCGATGGAAAAAGGATATAATATTTTAATAGAAGTGGCTCCTTCATTACAACAAGGTTTAATAGGAGTAGATGAAAAAGAATTAGAAGAACATGGTTACCAATTAGATTTACATGTTATGGCTGTTGGAGATTTAGTAAGTGCTATATCTATCCATCATAGGTATGAAACTTCAATATTTGTTTATAATGGTCAAGGTGATACTAAATTAACAGATTTACATAGGCATGATGAATCCTATTTGGCTGTTAGCGAATGCTTAGAAGGTATGGACCCAGAAAGAATAAGCTTATATATTAGAGGTAAAAATGCAGCTATTCCTCCGAAAAAGATACCAACAGAAGGAAAAACAATGACAGAAATTTTAAATATGCTACAAAGGGAAAGATCTGTTTCAAATTATGCATATGTAGTAGGTAGTGGAGAACCCTCTTTTATATCTGATTATCAAGAAATATTACAGTTAATGCAAAAAAGAAATGCTCCACAAGAAGAATATGAGCAACTAAATAATATATATGGAAGATATGTACATTATAAAAGTCAAATTAAAAGCGCAGAAGGAAGGTAAAAATAACAATAAGCGTGCTGATTATTATAATCAGTACGCTTATTGTTGTTTGGTTCAAAACAATAGTTAATTAAGACGAAGTTATATTCTTCCTAATCTTTTCTGGCATAAAACAATATGCATGTTTTTGCCAAAACTTCATGGCTGGCAAGTATAAGTCATCCTCAGGATCTAATTCCCAAGGGCGTGGCATAGCCTCTAATCCAGTAAATCTTATGTTAGTAATAACATAAAATACACCATCTATATCAGCCATCTTTTCGAAGTCGATAGAAAGTCGCTGAATTTTTTGCGGAGAAGAAAACGCCATATATACCGGATGCTTTTCGCCATGGCGAACAACCTTCATAAGGTCATCGACATCTTCATAGAATGACAAAGAAGAAAAATCGACATATCCAATAATCGCTTTTGTTTTTACCCTATAATTTTCACTTTTTGATTCCAGTTTTGAATTACTTACAACTTTTCTTAAGAAATCGCTGTTAATATTGCAATAGAAATCCCTTGCGAAATATACAGGGTATAAATTTTGGGCATGCCCTATAAATTTAAGATTCCGTTTCCAAAAAGCTTTTGAAACTTCATACGAATCTTTATATTTTATAAGTGCCAAAATAAGGCGTCTCTTGTGTCCTTTGCCAGAAAGCTCATAAGGAATGAGCAAAGAGATTCGCTCCATATCATGATACAAATATGAACTTTCGATAACTTCTTTTACCATATCTAATGTAACATGTTTATCAAGCCTAATTCCATACCGGGAATAAACTTTAAAACCATTCTTAGATACAGCAATTAATTCTTTAGGTGGTGAGTTAGATTTTTTCATAACATTTAGTTCTTAATAAATTAAGAACTACCTCCCTTCTAAAACTACAAGACCAGCAAAAGGAAACTATCCTTTATATGCTAATCAACCGTTTTGCTACAATGCCATTATATAAGCATATTTAGCATAATACAAGTTTTTTGCAAAATTAAATAAATTTTTGTATAATAATGTCACATTATTATTAATAAAAATTAATGTTAGGAGGAAAAATGTTAAATATAGGTTGTCACTTATCAATTTCTAAAGGATATGAAAATATGGGAAAGGAAGCACTAAAAATTGATGCTAATACTTTTCAGTTTTTTACAAGAAATCCTAGAGGCGGAAAAATAAAAGAATTAAATATAGAAGATATAAATAATTTATTAGAAATTATGAAAAAAAATCAATTTACTAAGATACTAGCGCATGCACCATATACAATGAATTTGTGTTCAGATAAAGAAGATATTCGCGAATTTGCTAAAAACATGATGAAAGAAGATTTAGAAAGAATGGAATATCTTCCAGGAAATATGTACAATTTTCATCCAGGAAGTCATGTTGGGCAAGGAGTAGAACAAGGTATAGAATATATTGCAAAAGCTTTAAATGAAGTACTTACCAAAAATCAATCTACCACAGTGTTGTTAGAGACAATGGCAGGGAAAGGTACAGAGATAGGAAGAAATTTTGAAGAAATAAAGACAATAATAGATAAAGTTAGCTTAAAAGAAAAATTAGGAATTTGCCTTGATACTTGCCATATAAATGATGCAGGATATGATGTAAGTGATATTGATAAAGTATTAAATGAATTTGATAAAATTATAGGTTTAGAATATTTAAAAGCAATACATTTAAATGATAGTATGAATGAATTAGGAAGTCATAAAGATAGACATCAAAAAATAGGGGAAGGTACAATAGGAATTACAAATTTTGAAAAAATTATAAATCATCCTGTGTTAAGAGATTTGCCATTTTATTTAGAAACACCAAATGATTTAACAGGATATGCAAAAGAAATAAGCTTACTAAGGAATTTGTATAAAAGTTAAAATATAAAAAGGAGAGAAAATTAATGCTTTCAGTAATGGAGGTAAAGAAGAGGTTACCAAGAGATTTTATAGAAGAATTATATAATTTGCATTCACCACTAGTCGCAGATAAAATTTTAGCTGGAATGGCAGGAAAAAGGAATACTACTTTGCGTGTAAATACATTAAAGTATAATATTCAAGATCTAATGAGATATTTTAGAGAGATAAATATCAAGTTCGAAAGAGTGAGTTTTTTAAGCGATGCATTAGTAATAAAAAATGCAACCGAAAAGGATATTCAAAAGCTAGATATCTACGAAAAGGGATATATTTATTTGCAAAGCTTGTCTAGTATGATTCCACCACTAGTGCTAGATGCGAAAGAAAATGAGCAAATATTGGATATGGCATCAGCACCAGGAAGTAAAACAACACAAATCTCTGCAATGATGAATAATACAGGGCATATTATTGCAAATGAATTGGACAAGATAAGATGTGAACGTTTAAAGTTTAATTTAAACAATCAAGGAGCAACAAATGTAGAAGTAATAAATGGATATGGCGAAAAATTAGGAGAGAAATATCCTAAAAACTTTGATAGAGTTTTATTAGATACACCATGTAGTGGAGAAGGTAGATTTATTGCAGAAATAGCAGGTACATATCGAAATTGGTCAATGAAAACAGTAAAAGAACTTTCAAAACTACAAAGAAAACTTATAAAAAGTGGGTATAATGCATTAAAGCCAAGTGGAATAATGGTATATTCTACATGCACATTAAACTTAGAAGAGAATGAAAATATTTTAAAATGGGCATTGGAGAATTTAAGTCTAAAAATGATGGATATAGACTTAAATATAAAAAGCGCAATACCAGGAGACAAACTTGGTACGAATTTAGGGTTAGAAAAAGCAATAAAAATATTGCCTAATAAAGAAACAGAAGGATTTTTTATAGCAAAATTAAGAAAAATTTAGCAAGGAGGATAAAATATGGAGTCAAGAATTGAAGAAGCAGTTAATAAAAAGAAAAAAGGGTATAATTGTGCACAGGCAGTAGCTTGTACTTATTGTGATTATGCAGGAATTGATGAAGAAACAATGTTTAATATATGCCAAGCTTTTGGTACTGGCATGGGAACACTAGAAGGAACTTGTGGTGCAATAGTTGGAGCAGGTGTTGTTTTAGGAATGATGAATAAGCAGAGATTAAAAACGAATCAAGATATAAGAAAAATTATGCAGGAATTTAAAGCTCAAAATACTACAGTTATTTGTAAAGAATTAAAAGGAATAGGAACAGGAAAAGTCTTAAGAGAATGCAATGATTGTGTACGAGATGCTGCTAGATTTTTAGAAAATATAATTGAAGAAAAAGAAAAACAGGTTGACGTAATTTAAATTAGATGCTAAAATAGAACTATGTTTTAAGAGTTTACCTAAGAGTATAAACTTGAGCGGTAAAGGGTAATAAAAAATTACTTACACTTAAAGTAAGATTAGATAAGAAATAATTCGAGTCTTACAAAGGAGTCTTAAAGATTTCTTTGTAAGGCTTTTTTTCTTATATATTAAAAGATATAATATACTAAAATAGAGATATATTTATAAAAGGGGATAATAATTATGAGATATGAAGAGATGAAAGAAGAGGAGCTAAAGGAAACGTTAGAATTGGTAAAAAGAGTTTTTGATGAATTTGAAGCACCAGATTATACAGACGAAGGAGTAACTAATTTTTATAAGTTTATTGATTATGATAGTATCTTAGAACAATTAAAGGATAATTTTAAAATTTTTGTGGCAAAAGTAGAAGAACAAATAATTGGAATGGTTTGTATAAGAGATTATTCTCATGTTGCAATGTTATTTGTAGATAAAAAATATCATAAAAAAGGAATCGGAACAGAATTAATGAATATAGTAAAAAATTATTGCCAAGAAAAAGATGAGGATAATTATAATATAACAGTAAATTCAGCACCATTTGCAATAGGCTTTTATCATAAAATTGGATTTAAAGATACTGGAAAAGAGCAAACTGTTGATGGAATAAGATTTTTACCAATGCAACTTTCGATATATAAATTTAAAGAATATAGAGATGAATATTTTGACTATTTATATCAGACAAAAAAAGAATGCTTTAAATGGTATGTAGAAAAAATATATGGTCCTTGGGAAGATGAATTTCAGGTAGAATTTTTTAAAAACTTTATAAGAGAAAAAAGAAATTACATAAAAGTAATAATTTATAATGATAGACCAATAGGTATGTTTACAAATTATATTAATGAGGATGGAGACGATTTTATAGATTTATTTTACATAGATAAAATCTACCAAGGAAGCAGAATTGGAACACAAATTTTGAAGGAACAATTATTAGTAGATAAAAAAAGTAATGTAGATACTGTATTACAAGTATTTAAAGAAAATCCTGCTAAGAAATTATATGAAAAAGTTGGATTTGAAGTATATGACGAAACAGATACTCATTATAAAATGATTAGAAGTATAAAGGAGGAATAACTATGGCTAAATTTGTATTAATATGTGGACCACAAGCTGTAGGCAAAATGACAGTTGGTCAAGAGCTTGCAAAATTGACAGGGTTAAAATTTATGCATAACCATGAAACGATAGATTTACCATTAAAGTTTTTCGAATTTAAGTCAGAGCAAAGAGAACATTTAACAGATTTGTTTAGATTTTCAATCTTTGAGGAAGTTGCAAAAAGTGATTTAAAAGGAATGATATTTACTTTAATGTGGGCTTTCGAAAGACAAGAAGATTGGGATTGGGTACAACGAATAAAAGATATATATGATAAAGAAAATGGTGAATTTTATGTTGTTGAACTAGAAACAACTTTAGAAGAAAGGCTAAAAAGAAATAAGACCGAAAATAGACTAAAAAATAAACCTACTAAAAGGGATTTAGAATTTAGTGAGAAGGAATTATTAAAATCTGTAGATAAGCATAGACTAAATTCATATGAAGGAGAAGTAAAATACGAAAATTATATAAAAATAAATAACACAAATATCTCGGCGAAAGATACAGCAAAAATAATACAAGAAAAGTTTAAATTATAGGAGGAAATTTACAATGGAAGATGAATTAGAATTAATATTTCCATCAAAAGAATATAAAGAACAAATAGAAGAATTTAAAGAAGAATTTATACAAAATAATGAAAATAATATACCTGGTGGTGGAGGATTAGAAAGAGAAGAAACATTTGAAGCTTGGATGCAAAAAATTAATGATGATCTTTCAGAAGAAAAAAGTAAAGCAAGAGGAAGAGTTACATCAGTATTATATTTAGCCTTTAGAAAGCAAGATCAAAGATTAATAGGAATAATTCAAATAAGATGTAAATTAAATGATTATTTATTAAATTTTGGAGGACATATTGGAGATTCCATAAGACCTTCGGAAAGAAATAAGGGCTATAGTACAAAAATGATAGCTTTAGCGCTTAAAGAGGCTAAAAAATTAGGTATAGGAAATGTTCTAATGACTTGTAATAAAAACAATTTAGCATCTGCTAGAACAATTATAAAAAATGGTGGTAAATTAGAAAATGAAGTGATTGAAGATAATAAAATAGTACAAAGATATTGGATAACTTTAAAAAAGAGATATGCAGATGGTAGAAATAAAGCTAACCATATATTAGAAAGTGATTTTAAAAATTTAAGAATAGATAATTATGAATTTAAAGGGAATATATCTTTGTTAACAATAAAAAAAGTTAGAAAAGAATGGCGAATAGATGTAGAACAAAGGTGCATTTTAGCTAACAATTACAATTGGCTAGAAATATATCCAGATGGTGAAAATTATTGTATTACTACAATGTTTGATGAGAATGATAATATAGCTGAATGGTATTTTGATATTGCAAAAGAACTAGGAGAAGAGAATGGAATTCCATATGAGGATGACCTTTATTTAGATGTAGTAATAGTGCCAGATGGAAGAATACATATATTAGATGAAGATGAATTAAAAAGTGCATATGATAGAAAAGAAGTAAGTAAAGAAGAATACGAAATGGCTTATAGAGTTGCAAATAAGATTATAGAAAAAGGAAAAAATAAGAAATATTTAGATGAACTAACAAAATTTACAACAAAATATTTAAAAATATTAAGAGGTGATAAAGATGTATTATAAAAAATTAATTGGAAAGAATATTTATTTAGCTCCAAAGACAATAGAAGATGCAGAAAAGTATGCAGAATGGTTAAATGATTTTAGGACTACAGATTATTTAGGCAAGAGTGGAAAGATAATGACGTTAGAAAAAGAAAGAGAATATTTAGAAACTCATATAGATGATGAAGCAACACTTAATATTATAACATTATCAGAAGATAAATTAATAGGTACAGTAGGAATAGAAAATATAGATCATCTAAATAAAAGAGGAACTTTAGGAATTTTTATAGGTGATGTAGAAGAAAGAGAAAAGGGTTATGGAACAGAGGCAATTAATTTAATTTTGGATTATGGATTTAATTATTTGAATTTAAACAATATAAAATTAGATGTTGTAGAATTTAATGAAAGAGCAATAGCATGTTATAAAAAGTGTGGCTTTAAAGAATGTGGTCGTAGAAGAAAATGCGAATTTATCGATGGAAAGTATTATGATAGGATTAGTATGGATGTGTTAAAAGAAGAGTTTACTGGAAGATACATTTTAAATAGGAACATTTAGCAAAGTATATAAATTATGTAGACTTGATGAGCGAAATATGTTAAAATTATATTGGTAGTAACTGTTGAAATGAAGACATATGGAGGTGCAGTATGTGGAAGTATTTTAAAGATTTAGAACGGACAATGTCTGTTCGAGAATTAAATGATCTTGCCACAGAGATAGCTGAAGCGTATGCTGATAGAGAGGTTGCTGGTATTACGAAGACTGACTTAGCAAAAGATAATGATATGACAGTAAAGCTAATCAGTGAACTCTTAGATTATGCAGTAGTGCATAGTCTGGTAAGTGAAGCAACAGTAAACCGGATGGAAAGACGAGCGCTTGCAAACCAAAAAAGGCACTCACCAGATGGTGAAAGTTTTTCTGCTAAAGCACATTATTCTGAACTGCGTAAAAAACGTGTGGAACAGGAAGTGTTCAGCTTTTCTGAGAGTAGAATAAACGAGCTAGCTGTCAGCTTCGCAGACGAAACTGAAAAAAGCAAAGAAGACTTTGCAATTCGTTATGGAGTTGCAAAGAAAACTGTAGATATTATTCTGAAAAAGGCAATCACAGAAAGTATCTGCAGTGATGAAATTTTCAAAAAAATTGAAGAAAGATCTGTCAGGAACAATGATACTCCTGAAACAAGAGCATTTTTCAAACAGCTTCACGAAAGGCGTGAAGCAAAAAAGAAGAACTTTTTTGCATAAGCTGTACCAAAGCACAGAAGCAACATGGAAGATATTTTTCCAGTTGCTTTTGTGCTTTTTTGAACTTTAGGGACGGAGCTTAAAGTTCAAAATTTATGTAAATTACAATAAATTTTGTATTCGATATATACTTATTGGAAATATAAAGTATAAAACAAATAAAAATAGAAACAATAAACAAAGGAGGTAAAAATATGGAAGAGAAAAATTTAAAAATCTTAAAAGAAATTCATAAAGGTACAGTAATGGGAATGAATTCTATATCCTTTGTTGCAGAAAAGCTTGATAATAGTGAACTAAAAGACAACCTAAGCTTTCAATATACACAATATGGTCAAGTCATGGATAGAGTAAATAAACTATATGAAAACTATGGAGAAATACCAGAAGAGAAAAATATAATGAATAAAGTAATGGGATGGACCGGAGTACAAATGAATACATTAAATGATAAAAGTCCATCAAAAATAGCAGAAATAATGATAGAAGGAACAACAATGGGAATTATAGAAGGAAGAAAACTAATAAACCATGAAGCAGATCAAGCTTCCAAAGATGTACGAGATTTATTAAACAATTTTGTGACTTTCCAAGAAAATAATGTAGAACAACTAAAAAAATTTTTATAAAAATTAGCAATAGGGATTTGGGACGTTCCATAGGGATTTGGGGACGTTCCTCAAATCCCTATAATATAAATAAAATGACAAAATAATACTTGCAAATATTGGTAACAGCAGGTATAATAGTAATACAATTGAATTTAATTATGTTTTAAAAAGAAACCAAGTAGTAATTTATAGTAACTAATAGAGAGGCAATGCTTTGGTGGAAATTGCTAGAATATAAATTTACGAATTACATTTCTTATAGTAATTAACGTGTAGCTACGATAAGCTGTAAAGAGGCAATTTATAATTGTAAATAAAGGTGGTACCACGAGACACATCGTCCTTTAAGGAAGAGGTGTCTTTTCGAATTTTAGGAGGTGATGCTATGACCCAATCGTTTAAAATGAAGATAATAATCGATGGGTTCTTCTACGAAAATTCATATAATATAATCAAAAAATTAAAATAGAAATGGAGAGTATTTATATGAATGATAAATTAGAATTAATAAAAAGAAGAGCTGTAGATATATTTTCAGAAGAAGAGCTAAAACAAAAATTAGAAAGTGGAAAAAAACTTACAATAAAATTAGGAGCTGATCCATCAAGACCAGACTTACACTTAGGTCATACAGTAGTTTTAAGAGCCTTAAAGACATTTCAAGAAATGGGACATGAAGTTGTGTTTGTTATAGGAGATTTTACAGGAATGATTGGAGATCCATCTGGTAAAAGCAAAACAAGACCAGCATTAACATTTGAACAAACAAGAAAAGCAGGAGAAACATACTTAAAACAAGTTACTAAAATATTAGATAAAGATAAAACACGAATTGCATATAACTCAGAGTGGCTTTCTAAGATGAATTTTAAAGAAATTATAGAACTAACAAGTAAATACACTGTTGCAAGAATTTTAGAAAGAGATGATTTTAAAAATAGATATGAAAACAATTTACCACTTTCTATGCATGAACTTATGTATCCATTAATGCAAGGATATGATTCTGTTGCATTAAATGCTGATATAGAAATTGGAGGAACAGATCAAACTTTTAATCTTTTAGTGGGCAGAGAACTACAAAAAGATTATGGACAAGAAAGACAAGTGGTTCTAACATTCCCATTATTAGTCGGGTTAGATGGCAAAGAAAAAATGAGTAAATCTTTAGATAATTATATTGGAATAGATGAAAGCCCAGAAGTAATGTATGAAAAAGCAATGAAAATTCCAGATGAAGTTTTAATAGAATATTTTAGATTAACAACAGATATTGATATAAAAGTGGCAAAAGAATTAATTGAAGAAGATATTGTAAAAGCACATAAAAAATATGCAGAAGAAATAATAACAATGTACCATGGCAAAGATAAGCTAACTATAGCAGAAGAAAGATATTGTCAAATAGCAAAAGGTGGGATACCAGAAAATATATCAGAATTTAAATTAGAAAATAATGATGAAATAAATATTTGTGACTTACTTGTAAAAGTTGGATTTGCACCTTCTAAAAGTGAAGCTAAAAGAATGATAATAGGTAGAGGTGTAAAAGTGGATGGTGAGATTATCGAAGACATATCAATTATTCTAAAACCAAAAGAAAAGATATTACAATTTGGAAAAAATAAATTTATAAAGATAATTTAAAGAAAGAGATGTCCTTTTAGATGAAGGACATTTTTAATTTTCAACTATTTAAAATAGTTGCTTTTACAAAGCAATTACAATATAATAGCATAGTATAGAAAAAAGGGATTTAAGGAACGTCCCAAATCCCTGCAAAAATCCCGAAAGGAGACAAAAATGGACTTTTTAGAATTAAGAAAAAAATATCCAGAATTTTCATATAACTGGTATAAAATAGAAGAAAATGAGAATGAATATAAAATAACTTATGAATTTGAAATAGTAGGACTTTCAAAATTTAATCCAACATGGACTATTCCAAAAATGGATAAATCTAAAAACAATTTACCTAATAAAGCATTATTAGAAAATATGGTTTTTAATTTAGGAATGGTAGAACTTGTAAGTTATTGGAAAATAACTTGTGCACCTCATGTAACTGTAAAAAATATATATTTAAGTCAAAAACAAATCGATTGGTGGAAAAAGTTATATTTCTATGGACTTGGTGAATTCTTCTATAAAAACAATATAAAAACAAATATAGATGAATTTATGGATATTACAGCTGGAACAAATAAACTATTAAAATCAGAAATTAATATAAGTGATGAATTTACTGGTGCTTTAGTTCCAATTGGTGGAGGTAAAGACTCCATTGTTACATTAGATGTGATTAAAGATGATTTTGCAAACAACATGTGCTATGTAATAAACCCAAGAGGAGCAACAGAAGAAACAGCAGAGGCTGCTGGATATGGGGAGAATAAAAGATGTTATGTTAAAAGAACACTAGATAAAAATATGTTAGAACTTAATAAACAAGGATATTTAAATGGTCATACACCATTTTCATCTATAGTAGCATTTTCAGCGCTTATAGTAGCATATTTAAATAAGAAAAAATACATAGTATTATCTAATGAAGCAAGTGCAAATGAATCTACAATATATGAAGAAGAAGTAAATCACCAATATTCTAAAAGCTATGAGTTTGAACAAGATTTTAATGAATATGTTAAAGAAAATATATTAGATGGAATAGAATATTTTAGTTTATTAAGACCAATAAGTGAGTATCAAATTGCAAAACATTTTGCTAAATTACCTAAATTTTATAAAATTTTTAAAAGCTGTAATGCTGGGAGCAAAGAAAATAAGTGGTGTGCAAATTGTCCGAAATGCCTATTTGTATATATAATTTTATCTCCATTTATGAAAAGAGAAGATATGATAAATATTTTTGGAGAAGATTTATTAGAAAAAGAAAGTTTAAAAGAAACAATGGAAATGCTTTCTGGGATACAAAAGAATAAGCCTTTTGAATGTGTAGGTTCAAGGGACGAAGTAAATACAGCAATTTGTGAGACTATAAAAAAATATGAAGCAGATAATGAGGAATTACCATTATTATATAAATATTATAAGACAACTAAAAAATATGAAGAATACATAAACAAAGAGAATACATATGACAAATTTTATAATCCAGAAAACAATGTACCTAAGCATTATAAACAAATGTTAAAGAAGAGTGAGATAATATGAAAAGCACAATATTAAACATGTTTAAACAAGATTTAGAAGGTAAAAAAATAGCTATTTGGGGCCTTGGCAAAGAAGGGATTTCTACATTGCAGTTTATTCAAAATAATAATATAAAATATAAAGAGTTAGGAATTTTAGATACTAAGGCTTTACCGGAAATAGAAGGTACTAAAAAATTAAATGAACCAGAAGAGTTGAATGAATATGATTTGATATTTAAAAGTCCGGGAATAGTTGCAGATATGGCTATAATAGATATTAATAAATTGACTTCACAAACCGAAGAATTTATAAAAATATTAGCTAGTCAGATAATAGGAATAACTGGAACTAAAGGGAAAAGTACAACATCTAGTCTTACTTATACTATCTTAAAAAAATACTATCCTAATACTGTATTAGTAGGAAATATTGGAATCCCATGTTTTAATGTGATAAACGAAATAAATGAAGATACAAAAATAGTGTTTGAACTTAGTTGTCATCAATTAGAATTTATACAATATTCACCACATATTGCGGTAATTTTGGATTTATATCCAGACCATTTAGATCACTATAAAACATTTGAAAGCTATATTAATGCAAAACTTAATATTAATAAATTTCAAAAGGATGATGATATATTAATTTATGGAGAAACTTGCAAGAAATATATTCACAGTAAAATAAAAAATAATATCTGCGTTAATGATTATATAAAAGACAGAAATATAATGACAGAAAATAATAGTATACAAATTTTAGATGATGAAACAAATTTGGTAGGTGAGCATAATTTTTTTGATATTGCTGTTTCATACTATATTTGTAGCGAAATATATAAAATATCAAAAGAGGAGTTTAAATCAGCCTTAAAAGATTTTAAGGGCTTAGCACATAGATTAGAATATGTTGCTACCAAAGATAGCGTTTCATATTATGATGATTCTATTTCTACAATAGGAGAAACAACAATAGAAGGACTAAAAGCATTAAAAAATGTAAATACATTAATATTAGGTGGTATGGATAGACAGATAGACTATTCTAATTTAGAGGACTTTATTATACAAGATGAAAATTTGGAGAATTTAATTTTAATGCCAGATACTGGGACAAGAATATATAAAGAATTACAAGAAAAAGGAAACACTAAAAAATGTTATTTAGTAAATAATTTAGAAGAGGCTGTGAAAAGAGCAAAGGAAGTAACAAAAAAAGATACAATTTGTTTACTATCTCCAGCAGCTGCAAGTTATGGATTTTTTAAAAATTTCGAAGAGCGCGGAAATACCTTCCAGGACTTGGTTTCAGGCTAAAATGAACTTTAGGGACGGTCCTTAAAGTTCATTTTGTATACATAATTTATAAATAATATCAAAATCTTACATAAACATGTGTAATAAAGCATAAGTTATTTAACAAAAATGTTCACAGAGAATTCACAAAACGTAGATTGACAAATGACACTGTGTCATATATAATATATGATACAGTGTCATTTTGAAATTAATATAAACAAGCTAAAAAACAAAAGACACCAAGTAGAATAATCAATTTTTTAAATTAAGAATATAATACAAATGAAAGGAGGAGAAAATGCCAACAAATACATTCTTTAATTTGCCAGAAGAAAAGAAAAACAAAATATTGAAATCTGCAAACAAAGAATTTGCAAGAGTTCCTTTAGAACAAGCTTCTATAAAAAATATTGTAGAAGATGCAGAAATAGCAAGAGGAAGTTTTTACCAATATTTTGAAGACAAGCAAGATCTATTTGATTATCTTATGACATTAAAAATTGGTAATATGCAAAAGAATTTGTTAGATATGATAGAGCGTGAAAATGGCAATATTATAAATATTTTTATTAATGTATATGATCATTTAATACAAGTAGGTAAATTGAGGAAAAATAACAAATTTTTTAGACAAATATTTGAAAATGTTAAGACAAGTGATAATTTAATGTTCATAAAAAAAGATGTAACAAAAAACAAAATAGAAGAAATACTATATGAATTATACAGTAAAAACAAAGATATTTTAAATATAAAAAACGAAGAAGAATTTAAACTCGTAATAGAAATGCTATTTGCTATTACGAGAAGAAGAATAGTAGCTTCATTAAAATATAAAGACTTAAATGAAGCTAGAAATGATTATTTAAAGGAAATTGAATTTTTAAAAAATGGAATTTTAAAATAAATATGTAATTTAGTGGACGACAAAATAGTTAACTTTATATTGCAATAATAAAACAAAGCAATATAAAGTATACATAAAATATGAACTTTAAGCTCCGTCCCTAAAGTTCAAAAACAATCAAAAAGGAGAGAATAAGCAATGTTGAAAGTATTAAAGAACTTAAAGGAATCTGCTATTTCTGTACTAGTTATTGTTATACTTTTATGTGTTCAAGCTGCAACAGACTTAGCTTTACCAACATATACTTCTAAAATTGTAAATACTGGTATTCAGCAAGGTGGAATAGAAAATTCTGCACCAGAATATATAGCGAAGAGCCAAATGGATAACCTTTTAAAATTTACAACTGATGATGAAAAAATACTTAACGATTATGAGCTAATATCAGAAGATAGCAAACATTACGAGAAAGATGTTAAAGACTATCCAGAAATTGAAAATCAAGAAGTATATAAATTAAAAGATATAAACGAAGAGGAACAAGATACTTTAAATCAAATTATAGCTAAACCATTACTTGCACTTTCAGCACTAGAAGCACCGGAAGAAGTGAGTAAAGCTGATATGGATTTAATGTTAGCGTTTGTAGAAAATGATGAAGATATATTAAATTCGTATACATTATCAGAAGATGGTAATACATACAAAATAAAAGATATCGGTAGTGTAGAAAAAGGAAAATTAAATACTAGTTTAATAAATGGATTACTTGTAAAACAAATGGTATCAAATGAAGAAACTGCTAATCAAATAAAAGGTTCTATGTTAGAGAATATGCCAAATGCACAAAAAACAGTTATGGAAAATATGTCTTTAGCTGAGATAATAAGTGCTATGCCGGAAGAACAAAAAGAAGGACTTTTAAATACAATAGAAGCCAAATTACCAAGTACGATTGATACTATGATTGCAAATTTATCTGATTCAATGTTAGAACAAGCGGCAATACAAGAAGTTAAATTACAATATCAATATTTAGGAGCAAATACAGATAACATTCAAAATTCATATATTTTACTTACAGGCTTACAAATGTTAGGAATAGCATTAATTACAATGATATCAGCTGTAACCATAATGTTATTATCTTCTAGAGTTGCTGCTAAATTAGGTAAAACATTAAGAGAAAAAGTATTTAAAAAAGTATTAAGCTTTTCTACAGAAGAATTTAATGGATTTTCTACAGCATCATTGATAACACGTACAACTAATGATATACAACAAATACAAATGTTACTTACAATTTTATTTAGAGTAATTGTTTATGCACCAATTATAGCAATAGGTGGATTTATAAGAGTATTATTTAATAGTGATGCATCAATGGCATGGATAATTGGCTTAGCAGTTGTTTGTATAATAATAATTGTTCTTACATTGATGATTGTAGCATTACCTAAATTTAAAATATTACAAAAATTAGTAGATAAATTGAACCTAGTATCTCGCGAAATATTAACAGGAAGTCAAGTAATACGTGCGTTTAATACAGAAGAAAGAGAAGAAAAAAGATTTGGCAAAGCAAACCTAGATTTAATGAAAACTCAAGTTTTCGTAAACAGAGCAATGACGATAATGATGCCAGCACTAATGCTTGTTATGAACTGCATAACAGTTCTTATTGTGTGGGTTGGAGGTCATAATGTAAATGATGGATTAATGCAAGTTGGTGATGTAATGGCATTTATTCAATATACAATGCAAATAGTAATGGCATTCTTAATGATTTCTATGATATCTATAATGTTACCAAGAGCTATGGTATCTGCTGGACGTATAAACGAAGTACTAGAAACAGATCCAAAAATTAAGGATAAAGATAAAACAAAAGAATTTAAAGAAGACAAAAAAGGATATGTAGAATTTAAAGATGTTTCATTCCACTATCCAGATGCAGATACAGAAGTTATATCTGATATAACCTTTACTGCAAAACCTGGTGAGACTACAGCTTTAATTGGAAGTACTGGTAGTGGTAAATCTACAATAGTAAATTTAATCCCAAGATTTTATGATGTAACAGGTGGAGAATTACTTGTAGATGGAATAAATATTAAAGATGCAAATCAAAAGGAATTAAGAAAAAGAATTGGTTTTGTACCACAAAAAGGTGTTTTATTCTCTGGAACAATTGAATCTAACATAAAATATGGAGATGAAAATATTCCAGATGAAAAAATGATAGAAGCTGCACAAATTGCACAAGCAGAAGAATTTATAAATACAAAACCAGATAAATACGATGAACCAATAGCACAAGGTGGTGGAAACGTATCTGGAGGACAAAAACAACGTTTATCAATAGCAAGAGCTATTGCAATAGATCCAGAAATATTTGTATTTGATGATAGTTTTTCTGCATTAGACTTAAAGACAGATAAGATTTTAAGAGAAGAACTTGCAAAACGTACAAAGGATAAGACTGTAATAATAGTTGCACAAAGAATTAGTACAATTATGAATGCAGATCAAATTATAGTATTAGATGAAGGTAAAATTGTAGGAAAAGGAACACATGAAGAATTAATGAAAACGTGTGAGACTTATCAGCAAATAGCTTTATCACAACTTTCAAAGGAGGAATTGGAAAATGGCAGGGAATAAAAATGTTAGACCTCCAATGGGAGGAAGAAGAGGAGGTAGAGTAGTTGAAAAACCAAAAGATTTTAAAGGAACTACTAAGAAGCTATTAAAGAATTATTTGGCACAATATAAAATACCAATTATAATAGTTATTTTATTTGCAGTTGGAAGTACAATATTTTCTATTATAGGACCAAAAATTTTAGGTAATGCTACAACAGAGATTTTTAATGGTATTTTAGATAAATTATCCGGAGGCGCTGGAATTGATTTTGGAAAAATTGGGCAAATACTTCTTACATTATTAGGACTATATGCTGTAAGTGCGTTGTTCTCTTTAATACAAGGATTTACAATGACTACAGTAACACAAAAAATTACATATAAAATGCGTAACGATTTAGTACACAAAATTAATAAATTACCAATGAAATATTTTGATAAAAGAACACATGGGGAAGTATTATCTATAATTACAAATGATATAGATACAGTATCACAAAACTTAAACCAAAGTGTTACACAAATTATAACTTCTATTTGTACGATTATTGGTATTTTGATTATGATGTTTTCTATTAGTTTGCTTATGACTATTGTTTCATTAGTAATATTACCTGTAACAGCATTCTTAAGCTTTTTAATAGTAAAACATTCACAAAAGTATTTTAAAGCACAACAAGATTATTTGGGTCATGTAAATGGTCAAGTAGAGGAAGTTTATGGTGGACATACAATAGTAAAAGCATTTAATGGTGAAGAAAAAGCTACAGATACTTTTATAAAAGCAAATGATGTATTATATAAATCAGCATGGAAATCTCAATTTTTATCTGGTTTAATACATCCTGTAACAAACTTTATTGGTAATGTTGGATATGTTGCAGTTGCAATTTTAGGCGGATATTTAACAATTCAAGGTAAAATTGCAGTTGGTGATATACAAAGTTTTATTCAATATAATAGACAATTTGTTCAACCAATCACGCAAATTGCACAAATTTCTGGTACATTACAATCTATGATTGCTGCTGCAGAAAGAGTTTTTGAATTCTTAGAAGAGCCAGAAGAATTAGAAACTGCAAAAGGAAATATAGATACAAGTAAGTTAAAAGGAAATGTTGTATTTGACCATGTTAACTTTGGATATGATCCAAACAAAACAATTATTAATGATTTTTGTGCAAATGTAAAAGATGGACAAAAAATTGCTATCGTCGGACCTACAGGTGCAGGAAAGACAACAATGGTTAAATTGTTAATGAGATTTTATGATGTAAATTCTGGTTCAATTTCTGTTGACGGACATAATGTAAAAGATTTCGAAAGAGGAAACTTAAGAAAAATGTTTGGAATGGTATTACAAGACACATGGTTATTTAGTGGTAGTGTAGAAGATAATATCAAATATGGTAATCCAGATGCAACAGATAGTGAAGTAATAGAAGCTGCTAAAGCTGCACATGTACATCACTTTATAAAAACATTACCTAAAGGATATAAATCAGATTTAAATGAGGAAACAAGTAATGTTTCTGCAGGTCAAAAACAATTATTAACAATTGCGAGAGTTATTTTAGCAAATCCTAAGATATTAATTTTAGATGAAGCTACAAGTTCAATAGATACAAGAACAGAGCAACAAATTCAATCAGCAATGGATAACCTAATGAAAGGTAGAACAAGTTTTATTATTGCACATAGACTTTCTACAATTAAAAATGCGGATTTAATTTTGGTTATGAACCATGGTGATATTGTAGAACAAGGAACACATGAAGAATTACTTGCAAAAGATGGATTCTATGCAGGACTATATAATTCTCAATTTGAAGAATGCAATGATGAGATAGAATAGAAAATTTGATATTAAATGGGCTATGCAACTTAAAGATTTTGAAATAGAAGTTAAGAAAGAGAATAAAGTATATGATGATATATAATCATATGCTTTATTTTTATTGTATAGGAAACAATATGAAACGCAACACAAGGTGAAAGTATTTTATTTTCAAAAGAAAAATCGAAGATTTTTACGTATATAACAAGGTTAGGCTACTTATATCCGCCCGAGCAAAGCGAGCGGCATGTTTTTTGCTGTTTCTGCAAAGCTTTACTTGGCAGAACGCCGTTCTTATCATATAATGAGGGGAAGTTTCCAAAAAGCAAATTATAACATCATTATTTTATAAAATTATAAAAGTTTTAGGACAATTTTAAATGGAAACTTTTGGAAAAAACGTTTATATTTGTGATTTTTTGTGATAAAATTAGCGAAAACAAAATAGTTTAAAGGAGAAAATTATGGAAAATAATCAAATTACTATACAACCAGAAGAATCATACAAAGTAATTAGAAAAAGTGTATTAACAGCACAATCAAAAGTATATACTGCTGTGAATTCTGCAATGGTACAAGCATATTGGGAAATAGGGCAAGAAATTCATAAAGCTTGTGGGAAGAATGATAGAGCTGAATATGGTAAAAAACTTTTAGAATATTTGTCAGAGCATTTAACAAAAGAATTTGGAAAAGGTTTTACTGTTACAAATTTAAAATATATGAGACAATTTTATCGAGCTTTTCCAATTCGCCACACATTGTGTGACGAATTAAGTTGGTCACATTATAGATTATTAATGAGAATAGAAAATGAAAATGCAAGAAAATTTTATATGGAAGAAACTGTAAAATCTGGCTGGAGTGTAAGACAATTAGAAAGACAAATAGGAACATTTTATTATGAGAGATTATTAGTAAGTCAAGACAAAGAAAGTGTAAAAAATGAAATAGGATTACCAGAAAAGATAGAACCTAAAAATATTGTAAGAGATCCATATGTTTTAGAATTTTTAGGATTAGAAGGAAAAACTAGTTTTTATGAAAAGGATTTAGAACAAGCAATTATAGATCATCTTCAAAAGTTTTTACTAGAATTAGGTAGAGGTTTTTCTTTTGTAGCAAGACAACAAAAAATAACTTTTGATGGAAGAAATTTTTTTATTGATTTAGTTTTTTATAATTATATATTGAAATGTTTTGTTATAATAGATTTAAAACTTGGAGATTTGACACATCAAGACTTAGGACAAATGCAAATGTATGTAAATTATTATACAAGAGAGATGATGAATGAAGGGGATAATCCACCAATAGGAATTGTACTTTGTGCAGATAAAAGTGATCAAATTGTAAAATATACATTACCAGAAGAAAATAATCAAATATTTGCATCAAAATATAAATTATATTTACCAACAGAAGAAGAATTTAAGAAAGAATTAAATTTAGATAATTATGTAAAAAAAGATGAGGATAAAAATGAAGAATAGTAGACTAAATTTTTTCTTCCCTCGAAGATACACAACACAATTTGAAGAATGTAAGAATATAAGGTAACAAGTGCTTTTTATAGTGACAACTTAGGAGAGTGGCTCTTCGAACTAGAAGGTCAAAGATTTCCTGTGTTACAAAAATACATGGAAATAACCAGAATAAATAGATAGCCAAGCCAATTACTTGTATGCAAGGTCGATGATTTTGTATATAAGTATAACCTAAGAAAAGCAAGGGGGATGACATTTTATTGTCGCTTCCTTGCTTTGTTTTTTATACATTTAATTAATAAATATAAAAAAGAATTGATTTAATTAAAAGATATTAGTACAATTATTTTATAAAAAGCATCCTGTAATAAATGAAAAATGAACTTTGACAACAAAATACCCCCTAATA